>Ga0214919_10001597_pt1 | contig 36775 bp, 40 predicted proteins | sample LL1503_MetaG_FD_177994 | JGI IMG/M metagenome (GOLD analysis project Ga0214919, IMG submission 177994) | Freshwater microbial communities from Lake Lanier, Atlanta, Georgia, United States - LL-1503 | ecosystem: Environmental > Aquatic > Freshwater > Lake | place: USA: Georgia | collected...
ATTACTACCGCTGTTTGGACTACTCCGACTACACGAACAGTAACGAATACCATTCCTACAGCGGCTGATATTAGTACCGCTGTAAGAACAAACTTAACTACTGAACTTGCCAATTTGGACGCTAAAGTGTCCTCACGTTTAGCGACTGGCACTGTCGCCTTAGATGTAACAGCAATCAAAACTAAAACGGACCTGCTTATCACAGATAGACTTAAAGAGGTAGCTACTACTGAGATCGTGGGGAAATTACTGGCACAAGCCAATAGCTAAACTTATGAGCATGGACGCCCTAAATAAAACACTCGACGCAGCTACTAAGCTAGCCGCCCCACTTGGAGTTGTGGCAATGCTATACTTGCAGTCTCAGTTTGTAACACGAGTCGAGTTTACTAAAGTATACGAGCGAACAGATGCTAGGCTGACTAAAATTGAAGAAGTACTTATACGTATGGAGGCTAGCGCTGACGTGGATCGCAGGCATGACATATCTTTAAATGATCACGAGTCGCGTATACGGACTTTAGAAAAAGGAGCCATTAAATGAGGCGGGCCTTATTACTAGCGTGTTTTTTACCCTTCGGATGCGTTTCAGTCCCTATCCCACCTACAGGAGACCACATAGGGGAATATGGAAACGTAAAAATCTCCCTCAAGTTACAATATATCCCCGCAGAACAACCTAACCTAAGCTGGTTTAACCCAGTACTACCTCAACCCAGATTATATAAAGACAAATGATTGTATTAAACTACGCCCTTGACCGTCTAGCTGAATCCTCAACTTGGAGGGGGTTGGTCTTTGTACTATCCGCCGCAGGAATCACATTGGTCCCAGAACAAGCCAACGCCATTGCCGCAGCAGGCATGGCCGTTGCAGGAGCCATAAATGTGCTTCGTAAAGAACGTAAATGAGTGCAAAACATATATCTGCAGCACTGATTGCCCTTTCATTCTTATTTTTAGGGCTCGCTCTGTACTTTAGGTAATAATTTTTACTTTACATACAATGCACCATAAACTTATTGCTATAGCTCAAGCCGAAATAGGAACTCGGGAAATCGGCGGTAATAATCGCGGACCCCGTATCATTGATTACCAAAAAGCCACCAACCTTGATCCGGCAGAGTGGCCTTGGTGTGCGGCTTTTGTGGCTTTTTGCATTAAGGAGTGGGTCAAAGACCCAGACGTAGCCACCTGGCTTAACCTAAAAGTTAGCACACCTGAGCAGTGGAGGCCCAAGACAGCCCTTGCCTACGGGCTAACTGAATGGGCTAAATTACGCCCTAAAACAACTCGGATATATACCGACAAAGATACGGCCCTCCCTGGAGACCTAGTCACCTTTGATTTTTCACACGTAGGAATTGTATTAGAAGATACGGGTTCCCATATAGTAACATGTGAAGGAAACACTAATGGGCGGGGAGACCGTGATAGTGAAAGCGGAGACGGAGTTTGGAGAAAAATCCGTGCTAAGTCGTTAGCTAGAGATTTCATTCGCATCAGACCCGTAGCCTAATTTTATGAATATGGTAGTTGGACATTTTTCGCATACTCCTGCGGCCCCCCAAGTAGGAGCAACTGGAAACACAATTGAAATTTATGGACAAGCTCTCAGGCAAATCATTAAAGCAAGGCAAATTAGTCATGCAAAAGCCATTGCAAAAGAAGCTCTTAAAGGGGGTTCGGATACTATACCGAAAGTTAGGTAAGGAAAAAGCAAGAGGGCAGTACACGGCCTCGCTAAACCTCATTGAAATCGATGAACGTCTAGTGGGCGAAGAACACCTAGAGGTGTTGCTACACGAATCGTTACATGCTTTGCAGCCTCACCATGAAGAGGAAACTATTTGTAGAGACGCCTTAAACTTGAGCCTCATCTTATGGGCCGATGGATACCGTAAAAATGAGTAGCTTTTTAAGACTTGTATACAAGAGCGTATACCTTTGTCCGCGAAAATCGTCGACTACAAAGCTCACTGAGAGGCGCAAGCGTCACCGTGCTAAAATGGTCAGAGAAGTTAACTCATATAAAATGCAGCATGGGTGCTCGTCTTGCGGGGAGCGCTCTCTACCAGAAGTTCTCGATCTGCACCATCCTGACCCATCCATAAAGCTAGGCACAGTTAACGCTTTAATACGTTCTCATGGGCTTAAAGCCGTTTTAAACGAGCTAAAAAAATGTATTGTTTTGTGCGCTAATTGCCATCGCAAACACCACTCAAGAGCAAGTAAAATTTCAGGTTGAATATCACGCTAACATAATGTAGTAATAGTTGTTATTATAAGATGGCCTCATTTAACCCAACACCAACAAAGCCAATAGTAAGCTACCCAACAGCCTCCATAGAGGAGCTACAGCTTATAACGATCCATGATTCTAGGTTGGCTGGGTACACTCCTCTACCATATGGAAGCCCATACCCAGACCAAGATAAGTTTCCTGGGCTGCAGTTAGTATTTCAAGGGCCTATTGGGGAGGATGACAGGTTGGTGCGAAGGATATGGGCAGGGGATAGAGGCGACCAAGATATTTACAATGACTCTAGAAAATATAGCGGTGGCTCCACTGACCACCCTATAATTATTAGGAAGTACATTTTGCCTGAGGGCTCGTACACTCCGCTCCAAACTGGAACCCCCGACCACAACGAGATTGGGGCTTTCTTGGTGGATGAAGAGGTAACGCGTCCAGAAAACCTAAACGGGTACTTAGCTGTAACTAGAGTGTTTGAGTCTCTACCTGGACCAGCTTTAACTGGGTATGTCATAACGAACGATGGCCAGCTAGCTGTAACTAAATCGCAGTCAGTGCTTCCAGGCGCTACTGTTACGCCAAGTGCGCTACTTATTAGCGGGAGCGTAAAGCCTGATAGTAAGGGCAAGAGCGTTTTGGAGACCATCGAGGTGCCCATCGTGTTTGGTGCTAAATCCTATTCCATTGAAGCCCCAGACCCAGCGCCACCAAAATTTAGGGTGGCAGTTCCTGCAACTACTACTTGGGAGACCGTAGCAGGAACTGCGACGGCTCCAGTGCTAGCAACAGGGGAAATTGAGTCAAGTGAACAGCAAGCCACAGTTTTCACTAAGAAACTTCGCAAGACTTCTCGCGCCACTCCCCTATCTAAAACTCTTACTCAGACGGCCACAACTAACGATGGGATTAAGGCCACTATTACGGAGACGTATCAGACGGGAGATGATACTCTCACGGCTAGATCAGCTTTAGTCTCCGTCGAGAGTGACGCTCTTGGGGACGGAACTTTTGTCGTTAAAAAGACGGAGTTAGCCTCTGTATTCGACCAGCAGGCTAAGTCGGCTCAAAAGCCTGATGTGATACCCGAACGCTATAGAGCAAGTGCGTCTGCTAAAACGACTACTTCGATTTCACCTGATGCCACTGCAGTTTCTGATATAACATTAGGGACAAACGAGTTAGAGAAATCTATTCAAAGAGTATCGGAATTCACTAAAAAAACCTCAGTAACCTCTAGAGACAACGGGACACTCCCCACCCTAACAGGGCAAGATTATGACGCTTCCATTGGGGCGGTCGTTCCATACACAGAAAAAATAACTACTACTGGGGACACCTTAATAGGAGCGCTTAGCGATGTAAGTCCGCTATCTTCCGATTACAAGCTAGTCAGAACTATTGATACGACTAACCTTACTGCAGCTCTCTCAGCAATAAGCTTGCAGTTTCCATCTAGAGCTACGTTAAGCATACCTCCCGTACTAGAAAGTATTGAAGTGGTTTGGGATCAAACTACAGACAATGGAAGTTATGCCTCTGATTGGACTGGGTATGCTTACGGCACATCAACGTCTTTATCTGGGTCTGAAAGGGCTGAGGCTAAGGGGGCGTCCTCTTTAACGCCATCCTTTGTCATAAAGATGAAAGATACTTGGGCCACAAATATACCAACTTCTACACATGTTTTTTTCTTGCCGACTCCGTGTACTGAGGCGCATATATTAACAGCCTTGGGGAAAAAGTACTCTTCTGGCACGGTAATTAACCGATGGCCCGTTTTTAAACCGAAGTCTGATACGGTTGTTGCGTTTGGCACGAAAGTAAGTGTTACCGTAGAGGGGAATGCTTCCGCAAGCCACTCAGTGAGCAATTCTAATAATAGTTGGGATAGTACGCAAGGTACTGGTTCAAGTACATATTCATCTACAACTACAGTAGTAGCTAACATACCTTCATGTATACACCCTACCATTACAATAACTGGGGCCGCTATCCCAACAGTTAAGGCAGCTACTGCCAAGATTGATGCGGGGTGGGTATCGGCTTATAATTTTCCAGTAGTCAATGTTTCTAAGTCTGAAACCGCTTCGGCTACTGGAAAGGTAAGCCCTACCACTTTGCCAGCAACAGCTCAGACTGCTGTTCCAAGCACTGGATACTACCTAATAGACTCCAGGGTAGAACTGTATCAACACGGATATGTTAAAGTTTACGCAGAGGTCTTGGATGCCTCTGTGCTCGCATAAAAATCTAAGCTTGTATGACGCCAAAAACTCAAATTGATGCCGAGTCCGCCAGTAAGGAGCTTCGTTACAAAGCTATGGAGCGAGCTGGGGATATACTAAGGGATTGGGTATCTGGAATACAGGCGAACAAAGCATCGAGTTCACTTGCGGTTAATTCTTCAGTTTACATTTCCAAATCTAGCGGGCCTACAGTATCGGTGCTACAGGGTCCCAGGGATGATGTCAGGACAGCTAGACCTGCCCCAGCTCAAATTAATAGACCCAGTTTTGCAGATGACACAAGCACAGTTTGTGCTGACCTAAAAGATTTATACGGCAAAGACATATTTGGAAATTACATTTCTACCCCTGCATCTTGCAACTATGACTCAGATAGTTATTTCGATTTAAAAAATTCAAAGCTTTTTGTTAAGGGGCTTGCTTATAATAGTGCTACTATAGAACCGACTAAGGTAGCCTTGCTCTCAAGTTCTAATAGCATGACGGTGGATGCGGCGAATATTTGGGCCGTAGCTGGCACAAAAAAAGCCCAATTTTCAGTAGGCACTATAGGTTTATGGGATGGGACTAATAGCAATATCCTAACCCCCACAGCATCGACTATTGTAACAGGTAATACTAATAGCATGACGGTGGATGCGGCGAATATTTGGGCTAGGGAGGGCGCAAAAAGCTCCCAATTCTCTGTTGGAACGATTGGACTAACTAATGGGACAAGTTCAGTTACGATTGCAAATACAGGAAGTGTAAAAATTCAAACGTCAGGGGCACTCACTACAATAGAAACTCCTACTGGTAAACCATGTGCTTTTAAACAAGTTATGGATGGAACTGGGTCTACGCGGTGGGTACTTTGCTCGGATGTGATTACTGGGGGCACTGCTCTTACATGTGCTCAAAAGCCTGACGCTACTTACAAGGATGTCTATTTAAGGAATGTTTATAATGATGCGGGTTGTAGCACATCCAAGTCGTATTTGTCATTAGAGAATTCTAAACTGGAGTTAAAGACAAGCAGCAGCGCTACTTTATGGACAACAGTTGACGCGCTTGGCGTTTACGTAAAAAACGGGGCCGATTCTACGTCTATATCTGCAAGTGAATTAAAAACTCAAAATGGAACCGCCAACACTGCGATGGACGCCCTTGGGCTTTCTATTGAAAATGGAACCAATTCTACTTATGTATCCGCCATTAAGTACTTATCTACAGATAGTACAGGGTCATCGACACTAATGCCTGGCAGCTTAGATCTAAAAGGGGTTAATGCGGGACAATACATTTCACTTGGCTCAACGGATGCGTCCCAAGAGATAACTATAAACGATAGTACTAGACACATTTTTCTAAGGACTGGCGATATCACCGGAGCGGCAACAGTCCAATTTCGTAAAATATTTGACGCAACTGGGGAGGAGAGATGGGTGCTTTGTTCGGATAAGGTTACTGGCACAACTAAAGGTGGCGCTACTTATACTACACAGCTCAAGGCAGCGGTGAAAGCCGAGATTAAAACTATAGTGTCCGCACTAAACATAACTGCAACTTGTAATTCTGACGGCACGGTAACAGTTACTTTAAATGGCAAACCCGTTGCAGAAACGCCGACATGGCCAACAAGTTTCATACCCTAGAATGCTATGGCTGACACAGTAACAATACCCTGTGCCTGTTGCAACACAGAGAGGTGTGAAGACTTAGGCTCGTATTACACAGCCCAACCAACTTGTCCGACTGGCATGACTGCCTCTCAAATTACCGTTACTTCAGCGGCTACAAATAAAAGGTATACATGTTGGCAGTGCATGTTTACAACCTTCCCTGCTACGTGTGCGGATTTTGGACTTCACCTATTTGATACTAGCAACCCTGCTTACCAGGTTGGGGGAGAGTGCTTCTATTACGCAGAACTGAGATGGCCAGGCGATGTGGCTCCAAATGGTAATGTCGTTGAAACAAACCTAATATGCTCCAGCTGTGTACCAAGCGGTAATACCTACGCTACTTGCGAGTGTTTTCCTGGGTATTCTACAGATAAGCCAAGTTGCTACCCTTGGTATTACCAACCCACTTCGTTTGGTCTCGCCGCAGGGTCAAGTGGGGCCAATTGCCCTGGAAAATATGTAAAACCAGGGGGGATTACTTGTTGGGAGTGCCCAACAGATTGCTCTTCACCCTATGGGTTTGCCAGTGTAGGCGTTGGTGGGCAAAGTGTTTATATAGGATAATAAAATGAAAACAGATCACCTAAGCGAAATAATGTACGCACTAACGATAGCCGACAGACCTAACAACCGCCATAAATGGCTTGCTCGGGGGTTTTCTAGAATAAATACTAAGCCTGGGGCGTTATTTTCATATTGGGAAAAACGCCTTGGAACCGCAACTCCAGAAGATGAAGCGCTTTATAATAGCGTACTTTTTAAGTATAAAAAAGATTTGGAAACAAGAAAAGAAACGGCGGAATCCCCAGGCTTGGCTACTATGTTAAAAACATCGGCAAATGCTGCCGCTAAATGGATACGATCTGGAATGGAGGTGGCTTCTGAAAGTATTATTAAGGAGCGTTTGGAGACATGTAAAGGATGCGAGTTATGGGACTCCGAAGCCCTCAACGGAACTGGTAGGTGCAAACAATGTGGATGCAGTACCTGGGCTAAGCTAAGGCTACCAACCGAAAAATGCCCAATAGACAAATGGGGAGTGGCTACTTAAGTGTTAATCGTTGTCCCAGTATCTAGTCACGATGCTGATTTAGTAGAGGATTTCTGTGGGGTATTGCAATTTTTGGGCCCCTACCCTACTAGAGAAGTGTTGGTTGTGGCTCGCCCATCGGATAAAGATCATGCCTTGAAAGTAGCGGAGGGGTTATCAAGCTCGTTTGCAAAAGTATCAGTACATATTTTTAGGGATAACGGGCCGCATGGATGGCCGCAGGGCCCCAATTTTTATTGGCATAGTACGATCAGTTATCTTGATAGCATAAGTAATACCTCCCCTTGGTTTTGGATGGAACTTGATACTACCCCAGTGGATGTAGGGTGGATAGACAAACTAGCTGACGAGTATTTATATTCGGGGAAACCGTTTTTAGGGATGTTCCAAAATAGCCCCCCAAGAAAAACGGAAGTAGGTGGGGGCACAAAAATGGAGTATATCACACACTTAGTGGGAGTAGCTGTATATCCTCCTGATATGGCTAAATATAAAACGTGGAAATCCTGCATAGACATTCCACTAGCGTTTGATGTACTATGTGGGGGAGAAATACTACCAAAAAGCAAGCCATCTAAAATAATGCAGCACTGCTTTAGGACATGGTTTTATAAATGCACAGATATGGGGCTGTGTGGGATAGACACTACATTTAAAAAAGAGGGCGAAAAATTTGGCAACCCCATTAGACAAGGGGTTTATTTAGTACACGGATGCACGGATGGCTCGTTAGCAAGGTTGATAATGAATAAGCCGTGGTATGGAACTTCTGTATCTTTAGGCCACCAGTTTGTTCCCTGCTATCTACACGTACCAAAGTGCGGTGGAACGTATACTCGGGAAGCTCTACAGCTGGCCTTTTCGATTTATTGCTATTCCAATGGAGCGCTAGACTACAAGATATTCTCGGTTTTTATGGATAACCAAAAGTCGCCGCATCTTATTGTATTTGCCATGTCTTTACGTAGCATGTTACATGAAAGTAGAAAAGCGTATGTGGATGTCACAATGCCTGAGCTTGAAATGGCACTTAAAACTGAGGGCGTTGATATATTTGCCGTTATTGTTACTAGCGCATCCATGCTTGGTAATAGCCATTTAAATTTACGAACTGTAGAGTCGTTATCAGATAAGCCGTTTAAATATTTAATGTCTTATAGGGAACCATTACATAGGTGCGTATCTATGTATTTTGAGATTAAAAAACAGGAGTTACAGCTTCCGGTATTTGTAGATGGAAATGAATTATCGGTACGTGACTTTGTTGCATATTTTAATAGTGACTTTTGTGAATATAACTGGACTGCCTTATTTATATCTAAAATATTTGATATACCTATTGAAGACGTTGAAAATTATGCAAAAGCACACATAACTATGTATGACACCTCATTAGCTGCAGCGGGGTTGCACCACACACTAGACCGCATTTATAGCAACAAGTACATATCCAGCTATTTATTGGAGGGCGGGTATATTGAAAACATACTACATAGGAATTCATCGTCGGAAAATAAAACCAAGTATTTATCGGCTATATCAAACGAGGAGATGGATACATTTATGTCTAAAAACTCGTACGATCAGATATTGTATGATAACTGCGTTAGGAAAGCTAATGACGAACTACCCAAACCTAAGGGATATAACCATAACGTAATTTGTTATTATGAACAATTCGACAATAAGTTTTCTAGAGATAGTGAACAGTTTCTTGAAATTTGGAAAAGGAGCTGGGAAAACAGAGGATGGAACCCTATTATACTAGGTGAAAAAGATGCAAAACAGAACCCGCTTTACGCACGAATAGATATTGATTATCCTGATTCTAATTTTTACAAAACAGATAATCGGAATTGGAGGTACCACAGGAGTTGTTACCGTAGGCTTTTAGCCTACTGTCAATATGTTCGCATAAATGGAGCTACATTATATGCGGATTACGATGTTATAAATTATAGTTTTACCCCTGATATTTTGAATTATATGCAAGAGGATTCAGTTCTCAAAAGCGAACGATGTGCTGTTTATTTAGGTCAACGCGGATTAAATGATATAGAACAAGCTATCAATCGGTTCGATAAAGACCCAGGAGAAATTTCTAATTGTTGGTCAGATAGAAATTCGAGCAGCGATATGCATGTAATTGCAAGATTTACTACTGTCTTTAAAACGATTACATGTAATTTAATTACTAAAGAATGTTCGGAAAAAAATAGAACATACTACTGCCAGAATGCTGCACAAGATGGGTATATGGATTCACCGTTAGTGCATTATGATGGAGGAACGCGAGGTAGAAATATACCAGAAGAGTACAAAGAGTTACCTAGAGCTGAATTAGTTCAAAAGTTAAGACCTACTTAAATATGCTAAATACCACACCCAAGATACATCATCCAAATTCAGACATGCAAAAACTCTTTGATGATTATGCCGTAAGAGTTTCCGAATGGAAAGATATTGGTATAGATAGAGATTTGCCTACTATTCATTGTATAAAAAATGGGAACTATGTGATATGGTCAAACTTGCATTCGTCTCCGTGTAATCAAAGTGCATGGAACGAAAGTAGAGTAATACAGGGCAGCGGGTGGTCAGACCCTTTTAAAATTAACTCAGAGGATAGAGAGAATTGTTTATATTATAATGAGATTATGTGGAATGATTATAATATAAAAAATTTAAAAAAAAATCCTAAGACAAGAGTATTGGAGGGAAACTATGTCGGATTTCATTCTTGGTGGCCAAACAACTATGGTCATACGCTGCAGGAGAATTTACCTTTGCTTGCGTACTTAAAGGCAACTGTAAATGATTCGTTTAGGTTTTTAATGCTCGATACGTCCGCTATCAAAAACATAATTAAAACCTTTGATGAAAACTTCTATAATAGGATAGAGTGGATTGCCTCTGGGGAAATTATACGGGTTGCTGGAAATCTAATCGTGCCAACGCCTGATCATTATCCGTGCATAATGGCAAAAAATTTAATGTCGTATTTGATAGATTGGGTTTCGTCTTCATTACCAAAACCAGTTGAAAGAAATAATATTATTTTTTATACTAGGAATAACGCCACTATTTATCGTGTTTTGAATTTGGAAAATGAAAGAGATGTTATTGAATGTTTAAAAAAATTCTTAATAGATAACAAAATAGATGGCAACCTCGTAATTTTTTCTGGCAAAGACGAAAATGGAAATGTATTGCCTGTCGATGAACAAATCTCAATATTTAGATCGGCACATACAATTATCGGTCCGCACGGCACGGGAACAACTAATATGGTGTGGTGCGATTTTAGTAGTGATTCGCGCATTAAATTATTAGAGTTTTGTCCTGGGCCTATTGGGTATTCACATCAAGTTCAGCAGGAATTCAACGGGCATCATACGGTATTTAGGGGGCTTCCTTTGGATTACAATATTATTTTGTACGAACCACAATCAACACAAAGGGAAACTTTTGTTGATCTAGGTGATTTTAATACAGCGCTTGCCGCTTTGTTCTCCAAAAGCATGACTGGCCCAGAACACAAAGAAGAGCAAAAGGCAATTGAATTGGAGGAAGGGCGGCACCCTATGTGGAAAAATGATTATAATCCTATGCTAGAAAAAGAAACCATAGATAACATGGTAATCGATGGGTAACTCATGCGTTGTTAAAATAACCCCTTGATATTTTTCTTCGGGTGTATTATTAGCGTATCATCCCATAATGAAACTAAACAACCTAAAACTAACAGATGCACAATTAGCCAACTTGAGGACGTTCATTGATCGCTCGGAACTTAAAGTTTCTGAGGTGCCCGTATTGCTGGACTTAGTTAATGCTATCTCTTTGGCTACGCCAATTGAAGAAGAGGAAGTTTCCTCAAAATTGGAAGAAACTGTATAGGAGGCCAAGCAAACTGATATGCTCGTATCCGACGCTAGATCACTCCTATTAAAGTATGTCGGACCTCTCGGGGCCACCCCCTACCCCGAATTCTTGAGCACTTTAAACCAGTTGAGAAAGAGATTTTTCGACTCTGGTAAGTGGAATGGGCTGGTAATTGAGCGTGTTTTAACTACCACCTCACATGTATTTACTTTGCCTACTGACTGCGAGTCTATTTTAGGGGCCCAAATTGAGGGTCGCCCAGTAGTCGTTTATTCCAGGTACCATGAGTATCTTCCTGGCGGACCAGGAGAAGTTACGGCCACTAGCGGGGCTTCTATTTTGGCTATAATTGACCAAGGGGATCGGGAGTACAAAATAATGGGCAAAGCCGATAGCAAACCGACTGAGTTGCGCTTGACGTGTAAACTTCGTTACAAAGACTTGCAAATAGATAGCGACGTTGTGAATCCTGATAACGTGGGGGCTTTGAAACTCGGTCTGATGTCTCTCGCTTATGAAGACCAGAATGACCTTGAGAGGGCTGAGCAGTATTTCTCAAAAGCGCTAATGCTACTCAATGGTGAGGTAAAAGAAGCTCGCGGGGCATCGCAGTCCGTGCTGCAACAAAGCCCACATGGTTTCCATACAGGTAGACTTCGTTCCCTTTTTTAGAACATTAAAACACTATGGCTATTATATCTCAAGAGCAAGCGGCTGAAGAAAACAGAAAACGACTTGAAGAAGAAGCCCAAAAAAATTCATCGGCATCACTCATCAATAATTTTAAAGATGATGTGCAGCTGAAGTCATTTCCTCAGGTGTCTCCAGAAGAACGTACTAGAGTAATGAATGAGCAAGCCGCAAAGATAAGCGGTTTGAGAGATAGCCTTCCAAGCCCAATACAAATGAACCAAGCAGGAGCTATTACGCCAGTAAGTGCTCCTATTGACCCATTTGTTAGCACTACTAAAGCTGAGCAGTACCTAAGCGGGTTGTCGATACCTACAGTACCAATAGGTAACGGGGCATTCGCTAACCAATCTACTGCAGATAACATGGCGGCATTTAAGCAGACGCAGCGAGAAGGTGACCTTAAGGCAAAAAATGACTACGGTACAGCTTTAGCAAAAATTTACGAAAATGCTCCAGCTAGGCAAGCTGCAGCCAAAGCTGCTAACATGACTGATGAGGCTGGGCAAAAAGCTGGTATTGCTAGGTATGACAACTTTAGGCAAGGGATCGCTGACCGCGAACAAGACGAAAGGGATGTGCAGCAAGAGATGCGGCTCTCCAAAGACCAGCTAGCAATGGCAAAGGCCAATATACAAAATATTAAAAGAGCCCAGCTTAGGGGCGAGGTAGTTAACCCTGCGCATATCGCGGCAGCACACGACTATCTAAGCAGAGCAGACCGTAGAACTGGGGGTGCCGTACACATTGATGAGCAGAAAAGACGGGCTGGTAGCAATGTTAAACTTTATCGGGATGACTCCATAGCTTTTAATAAAAAATATGGCATTTCAAATGAGGACTACTCTAGACCTAAGAATGATATGGCCCCCGTTGCAGCTCCCGCTCCCGCTCCCGCTGCCGCATCAATAAAAAAACCTGAGGAGCGGGGCAGATATAGTAGGTCAAGTCCTTTTGATTCTATGATTGGTTACGTGTAAGGGTTTATTAAAGTATGGATGCTCAATCAACACAACCTTTTCAATCTGCTGCAGACTCTTACGGGCTAGCACCAAGATCAGAGTCTTCCAGCTTGCCTGGAGCCCCAACGCCTTCATCAACAACTAAGAGGTTAACTAACCGAGAGTTGGCTGATTTATCCGCATACCGAAACACGGATTTGCATGATAGTATTAGGGAGAGCGAGCGGCAAGAGGCGATACTCTACAAGCAGGATATGGATATCCGTAAAGAATCCGCAGCGTGGCAAGATACTCAAGAGATCAGAAGCCAGGCCAGGCCAGCTTTGAGCGAACTTTCTAAATTAAACCCAAGTTCCCCTACCTACAAGGAAGATCGGGATTCTATTTTCAATAGGTACCCTATGGCGGCTCTCGATGATGCCGTTAAATCTGTAGATACGGGCAAGAATGGGATGTTTGATGTGTTAAACGCCGATAAAATTCGCCAGCAAGCGCAGGAATTTACCCGTGAAACACAGCAGATTGGGCATGGGTACCAACTTGATGAGACCAAATATAGCCGTGAGTTGCAACGTGAAGATGCTAGCGATAATCTCAAAACACAGATGACAGGGTTGCTAATGAAGCTGTCTCCGCAAGCCAGAGAGCAACATCAGCAGCTAGTTAGAGAGGGCGTAGACCCAAGGGACGCTCTATTAAAAGTAGAGGCCGACAATAAAGACTATATCGCAAGTTCCGATGCTAAAGAAGCTAGAGCTGGCATGAATAAGTCCCAAGCTCAAGTTGCTAAAGCTAACGCTGAAATAGCCAAAATCAAAGCTGATCCTATGCTTTCGTCGTCGGACCAGGCTACAATGACGACTCTATTGCAACCGCACTTAGACGCTATAGCGGAAGCCAGAGATTCCTATGACTTTGATAAGCATATTTTGGATACTTATATGGCGCAGCGAGGTATCGCTAAACCCAAGAAGGAGGAGACTCAAACGCGTAGTATTTCGGGAACTACTGAGTCTAAAAATGCAGCTACAACGGTAGCTCCTGTAAAGTCATTACTCCCAAAAAATAGGGACTGGGGTGAAATGCCTGCGGAAGACACCATCTACAGAGATAAAGACGGACAAGTTTACAAAGGTAAACCGCAACTACCTTCTTTATAAAAATTACGCTATAACATTACATGCTTACCCTTGACGACCCACTTGAGAAAGAGAGTTCTGAAGACGATAAACCGACTGCCTTGATCCCCCCTTCTTGGGATGATGTTGAGGCTGATGAAGAATACCAATCTTTAGATAATAGATACAAGCGGGAGACGTTGTCTAATTGGGCGAAGCTAACGCGAGATTATGCCGCTAATACTGGGCAAGTGGATTCCCTTAAAGATGTGGAAGAGTTTGTCAAGTTTAAGGATTCGGAGTTAGCCCCAAGTACCATGGAGGGAATTGTGAACTCTGGTAAAAATGCTTGGGACTCTTCCACTCAGGCGCTGCTTGCTACAACTCGTGTAGATGACGCTGCTGCTCAACGGATATCCGAACTTGAGCGTGATAAGAAGGCACGGCAAATATCCCCAGATTACGAAGCGTACCAAAAAGCAGAGGGGTGGAACGCTGTTGGAGAATTTTTATCTAATCCTATTGAGATAACCACAAACATAGTGGGAGAAGGGCTTGCAGGTAGTGTGCCTGCATTAGCGGCGGGAGCTGGAACTGGTCTTGCGGCGGGAGCTGTTGGGTCAATTGCGGGTCCTGCTGGTTCGGCTGTAGGCTATACAGCTGGACAAGTTGCAGGAACTTTTGCTGGGTCGCTCGCTACGGAATATGGAAGCAAAGTTTTAGATGAGCTGCAAAAAGCTGGGATGGATATGTCTAACCCAGATAGCATTAAGAGTTATTTTTCAGATGAGGAGAAACTATCTCCGATACGCAAAAAAGCATTGATTCGAGGGGTCCCCGTTGCTGCTTTTGATGCAATTTCCGCTGGCATAGCAGGAAAACTTGGGAGGGTATTTGGTAGCGGAATATTAAAAGAGGGCGAAAAAGTTATTGGCAAAAAATTTGCCACCAAAACAGGAGAAGCCTTAACTGAAATGGGAGCCCAAGGGCTTGCTGGCGGATTAGGTGAAATTGCTGGTACTGTAGCTGCTGGTGATGACATATCTTGGAAAGATGTATTTGCTGAAGTAGTAGGTGAGTTTGGGCCTGGCTCGCTTAAAGTAGCTCAAAGCAAACTTCGTGATAGCTTTGCTGGTAGGGCTGTTAAACGTGCAGCTACTAACGCTGAAAACAATAATGCGCCTGCCACGGCAAATGCTTTACGAGAGAAATTTGACAGAGACGTAGCCCAATTTGCCAGAGACGTAGCTCAATCGCAATCTGATGCGTCCACAAATGCAAACGATATTTTGGATGACATGGAGGGTAATGATACCGACACTGACGAATCTGGAAAGTCGGGTGTAATATCTGAAGCACAAGCCAACAAGCCCACAAATGTTGAAAACCCTGTAACCCTGCAACCCCTTAACGGAAAAGCCCCAGTACAAAATGAACTCACGTTAAATGGTAAGCCATTAGCAGATACTTCGGATACCGAGCTGCAAGCATTCGGAGAAGGCCTTAAAACTAACTACGACAAGCTTAGCCCTGAGGATAAAACGGCAACCGATAATACACTTAAACAAGTTGCCGACGAACAGGCTCGCAGGGTTGCAGGGTTGCAGCCCCAGCCTAAAACGGTGGCTCAGATCCCTCCCCCACCAGACCCCATTTTCACAAAGGATACCACTATTGAAGAGGTATCTAGGGAACTTGAGTCCCGTAAATCACTACTTCAAACAACTGACTTTGGTGAAGCTGGCAATGCTAAGCTGCAAGATTCAGTTAATAAACTTGAAGTATTACAGGGGGCATTGGGGACTCCTGCAGTCGCAGAAGCTGCAACACCCTCCCCCACTATTTTACCGCAGGATGGACAAGTGGCTAAGTCGGGAGGCTCATATCCTCCAGTCGCGGGTTCGACTCCCGCTCCTGCAACCACTGTCGAAGATAATGCGGCTGGTCTAGTTACTCCAGAGGTTGTGCCTGTAGCCGAGACTCCCGCTCCTGCAACCACTGTCGAAGATAGTGCTACCGGTCCAGTTACTCCAGCGATTCCTGAGACCCCTACCCCAGTTACCCCAGCGGTTCCTGAGAACCCTACCCCAGTTATCCCAGCGGTAGAACCAGCTCCTGCGGTAGCCGCCACAGCGGTATCTACTGAAAATACTATCGAAACACCACCTGATATTGCTGTGCCGCAAGACGCCACACCTATCGGACCTGAAGCAACAGGACCCCTGGACATGATCAGCCAGGAGGTGGTTTCCTCTTCCAATGAAGCAAACGACGCCATTGCAAAGTTGCGTCAAATGCCAGCGGAGGAAGTTGAATCAGCAGACCCAGAATCTCTGCTAGCCGATAAGCCAGCCTCGTCGGTGCTTGCCTTGTTTAAGGGGCTCGGTAGCACCGTTGAGGCCCAGCCAGTAGAACAAAATGAATCATTCGGTGATTACCTTGAGCGCACTGGAACTTCGATCTACGATTTTGATACTCGCCCCACAGTTTATGACGAAGCTAGTAGGGTGTACGTGCCGCAGGGTGCGGACCCTTTTGAGTCTATTAAAGAACTCGCTACTGGGAAAAAAGAACTTGCTGATATTGCTGCACCTCCCGCGCAGGAATCCGTTCCGACGATTACAAAAGAGGAGGCCGCACGTCAGCAAAAGGCTAAAGAGACAGAAGATTTTTACGCTGACAATAAAAAAGATGCTGCTGTAGATACTGAGCCTACTAATACACAAGCCCCTATAGAAACCGAGAATCTGGAGGTTAAATTTGCGGGGGCAAAGGGGGTAATTAGCAAGAAAGCGTTGCCAGTTGTTGAGGCCCCTACGGGCGAGCTGGATTCTGACGGTAAGCCGATTACTAAAGTGGCCCCAGGGTTTGTAAATGACGCTGATGTTTTAGCTGAGGTACTTAATACCACTAAGGGCGCTGATCGAGTATACATACCGAAAAGCGAGTTAGAGAACATCGACCATGATAATATCGGTGTTGCGTATGAAAAAGATACTGGCAGAGCGTACGTTACCTTTGCCCGACACAGTAGATATACTGGGGCCCCCATTCTGGCTAGCGGGTTGACAGAGGATGGAGCTTCGCTTGCTGATTTATACCAGAATGATGATGGGCGCAAGCGTAACAGCGAGGCGCAAACAAAGGGTAAGAAAGCAAAAAACAAAGCGAAGAAGGCAGGTGTTTCTGTCGATGAAGTAGTAATTCCCGCGATGCAGCCTGCATATGCTGAAAAAGTATATGAGGCTCCAGAGTCTAAGTTTGAAATTGAAAACCCAGAGCGAGTCAAAAAAGACATTGCGAAGATCAATGAAAAGGCAAAGCTGCTAGCTTCTGAGACGGTCACTACAGAAGACGGGCAGCTTATTACAATAGGTGCTGAACTAGCTGACAGGATAGCTGGAGCAGCTGTTGTTACTTACTTTGCTAGGCACCGAGGGCTGGATAAAGGAAAGTTTAAAGACCCGACGGGTGTAATATCAGACATTAAAAAGAAGGTCATACCTTACTTAAAGAAGCGCCCTGGGACTGGCGCTGGTTTTTCTTTGGATCAGACAGTGGCGGATACGGGAACTACAATGGGGGATCTTGTTGCAGATTCTAATGCTGTCGACCCTACCGCTGAAGCTAATGAAACAGAGCAGGCCGACACACAGGCTTCTTTGGACTCTGAAGAAACTCCAACACCTGAAAATAGCGTACAGCCTGAGGTCAACAAGGAGACAGGGAAACAGGGCGACATGCTTGAAACGGCCATGTCTGAGGTTGAGGCTGAACTTCTAGAGTTTAACGCAGCTGATTACAATATTTGGAAGAGCACTGAGCAGATGATCCGTGAAGGCAAAGATGTAAAATCTCTTACGCCGTCGAGAAAACGAGTCGTTGATTTTGTTAAGACCCGACTTCGTGAAAAGTTGCAGCAGTCTGTGGCTACGGAACGTTGGGTAAAAACGGAAGAAGCTACTTCTAGTCTGAGTGCAGATTCCACGCAAGCGAGGGATTTCGATAAGGAGGCTTTGGAAGCTACAGTTACGCGCAATCTTGATAAAATTATCGAGCTTAATGGTGGGCCAAAGACTGGCGGGTTTAACGTGAGGGATATGCTCAGGAACATTGCAGCAGACCTTAAAACTCCGCAGCTAGTCAGGGTGTTTGCCAATTACCTAGCAAACTCAAAGCACGATTTTTCGGGAGTTAAATTTGAGGTAAACCGAGACTCTAAAAACAATAAAAACTGGGCTGGGTTATACACGGCAGGAACTAAATCCAACGAGGGTAAGATACAGATAAATGCAGCAAGTCTGCATAGGGGCGGTGTTGGGACTACGATTGTCCATGAGGCTCTACACCACATTGTATTGTATAAGCTTCGCCCAGGATATGCCAGGGAGGGAGTTGAGGTAACTGCTTTTAGAGACCTTAACAAGATTCTCACTCATATCCGCAAGCAAGTTCTTGCTCCACAAAAAGGTGAATCACTAAGTACGGCAGCGCGGAAGCAAATATCTAACGATGACACGTTTTATGGTCTGTCGAACGTGGATGAATTATTTACCGAGACGCTTACTAATACAAGGTTTGCGGCGTGGCTTCAGTCTCAGGAAGCAATTCCAGGGCTTACTCCTAAAAATACGGGTGTATTCAGGTCACTTTACGAGCAGGTAAAACAAATATTTAAAAATCTCATCGGGGCTACCAATGTAAGGCCTGATAGCATCTTGAGCCAAGCTATGGATAATATCATGGCGTTGGCAGAGACTCCGCAAAGCGATGCTAAAATCGGAGAATGGCGAGATGGCAGAGCAAATGGGCGGAACTTGTCTGCGGAGGCTAAGGCTAAAATGGTAGAACCAGACTTTGACGGGTTCCCAAATGGCATGGTAGACCCTGATATTGGGGATCTAAATCTTCCAGAGGGGCCTGGGTGGTTAAGCTCAACAAATGATTTTATACCAGTAGAGGAGTCTACATCTGTTGGAGAACGGGGGCTTACTATAGGGGGGCACGATCAAGCTGCTTTAGAATGGCTAGAAAAAAACAAGCCAGCTACATTTAAAAAACTATATAAGCAGAGTCAGGGCGATTTAAAGTCTTTAAACGGAGACGATATTAGTAACGCTATGGAGGGCCACGGTTTTCTTAGACTTACAGGAGACTCGTCTAAACTCTACTTTACTGGTAAGCCGTCTTCAAAGCAAATTGGGTATCTAAAAGATATGGGTATGCTTTTGGATATTGAAGTAGTGCATGATATGGGAACCCGCTCTAGGACTATATTTAATCCTTCAGCCCTTATGTCAGCTAGCGCTGGGGTAGACACACAAGTTTTTGCAGAGCAAGTGTCACGTGCGGATGCGCTAGTTAGAGACTCTTTTTCTTCGCCAAATATAGAGCTACGCCAGGAAGTGGATACTGCTGGCCATCCAGCTTGGGCTATGATCGATGGAGGGAATCTTGTAATAGGATATGACCCTAACTGGGTTGCAGCAGAGATCGATGGGCTAAACGACGCCGACGCTAAGGCTCTTATCACTAAGATGCTTAAACATGAGGAGCTTCATATTGCGGCTCTTGCAAATGATTTGGCTGACCCCGATAGTGAAGGCCGAGTTGGTGAGGAGAAGGCTATTGCCTTTCACGATGAGGTTATGACACCTCAGCAAAGGCGCGAGACAGCTGAACGTTATGTGCGCGTATTTGAGGGCCAAACCGAAGAGCAGTACCAGCAAACTATAGATGACTTCCTTGAGAAGAAGTATAATGTTGTGGGCGAGTTTAAGCGTATGTTTGCGGAGCGGTATTTGACTGGTAAAACATATGAGGATTTGCACATTGAGCTATCCACTAAGAGCGATAACAAGCTAGTTAGAGTTTTGCAGGAAGTCTCGAACTACATTCAGGCTAAGGTGCGTTTGATTAACGCACGGCTTCAGGTAGCATTTGATCCTAAATTAGCAGCAGAGCTTAGCGAGAATCTAGCTTACATGGATATTTTGTCTAGGGTCCCAGGGATTGCTCCTAGCGCTGCGGAAAGTATGGGAGCGGACGCTAATTCAGCTACAGCATTGTACGCTAGCCGAGCCCAGCGTCGTAAGATGATTGAAGAATCTGCTGGCTGGAAGGTCAGTGGACCGTTTGGGCAAGGGCTGATGGATATGAGGGTTCATAACCAGATTGCCCGAAAGGACGCTCAGATACGTGGAGCGGCATTTAGGGTGTCTGAAACTGCTAAGAAATTTGAGCGACTTGTTTCTAAGCATAAACCCGCCCAACAAAATTTACAGGATGCGCTTGGCACAACTGACAACACGTTGACCGAAGCTCAAGACAAACAAGTAAAAGCCTTACAAAGAAAAGTGCGAGCAGAGACCGACCCAGTACTTCGTCAAGTGGCTATTGCTAATACTGACGCTTATAGGTTGAAGGAGATAAAGGCTAACAATAAAACGCGTGAGGCCGTTAGACGGGCAGCGTTAGCAAGCCTTCCCCAAGAACTAGCGGATGTAGTAACGGATATGCGCTCACAAATTGACGCGCTATCTAACGAGCTAGTATCTAAAGGCATGGTGAGCGATAACCTTAAGGCTACAATAGGGGCCAACTTGGGCCTTTATTTGAATAGGTCGTATGAAATCTTTGATAACCGCGAGTGGGCTGATCATATCTCTAAGGATACGTCAGCGGAGTCAGTAAAAATTAGGAATGATGCGCTTAAGATATTCAGGGCTCAACTGGAAGCTACTGAAGCGGCTAGGATTCGCAGGGCGGCAAAAGAGGCTGGCCTTCCAGTGCCGTCTAAGTCAGATGCGCTGCTAACTGCAAAATCTACCGTCACTCAAAATGACGTAGATATTTTGATGAACGATTACCTTCGTGTTGGGGATGACAAATCGGTAGCTATGCTTGGTGGAGTTCTGCCAGGTAAAAAAGACGTATCTATCTTGAAGGTCAGGGGTCAAATACCAACGGAGATTCGGGCGCTTTGGGGGGAGTATAAAGCTCCTGAAGTTAGCTATGCTAAGACATACATAAACTTAGCTTCGTTTATTGCTAACCACTCTTTTCAACAGGAATTGCTGGATACTGGGCTTAACGGGGCTCAACCTTTCTTGTGGAAAGATGGGGTAAGCTCGGGTGCTCGTCCTGCTCACTGGGTTCCAGTTTTTCCAGAAGGAGCCAGCTCAAGCCCTAACCCTATGGGTGGGGTGTATGGGCCTGAAATTATTAAAGAGGCTTTCACTGAGCTATCTAAGACTTACAAGAAAAATATAGTACAGGAAGCGTTGTCTACTTTGACGGGCTTATCTATGGCCTCAAAGACGGTTTACAATATGCCGCAATCTAACGTCAGGAACTTCCTGGGTAACGGACTGATAATTGCTGGAAATGGATACCTTACTACTGATTTGGTCAAGCTGGGGTTCTTTAAACGGCTGTCTGGTGCGGCTAATAATGTCGGACCTAACCTTGTGGGGCTGGCCCCAGAGCGGTCTGTTGCAGTTACAAGTTACGTTGAGCGTCTTATTAAGAACGGAGTTGTCAACGACAACGTCAAGGCGAACGTAGTTAAGGAATTGACGGCAGTTATTTTTGATAGGAACCCAAGCAAAGCTTTTGGGGGTGTAATATCTAAAGCTAAGGATGTGGCCAAAGGTGTGAACGAGCGACTTGTAGGGGCCTACAGTGCTGGCGATGACTTTTGGAAGATAGTAGCGTTTGAGAGCGAGAGGTCTACAATGCAGAAAGCATTTCCGAGTGCAACTGAGGAATCGCTAGACCGGATGGCGGCTGAGAGAGTCAGGAAAGTGCTACCAACATATAGTCAGATACCTAAGGTTGTAAACGATCTATTCAAATCCCACCCATACTTTGCTCCATTTATCTCTTGGACGAGTGAGATCATCCGTACAAGCGCAAACACGGTTAAAGTTGGGTGGGCAGATGCTAGAAGCGGTAATCCTGCACTTCAGAAAAGCGGTATAATCAGGCTTGCATCTTTTGCTGCAGCGCAAGCGGCACTACCAGCCCTTGCTCTTGTTGCTAGAAACGCTATCGGTCTTGATGACGATGACGAAGAGGCGCTTCGTCGTTTTCTACCTTCGTGGCAAGTTGATGGGCTGCTTCTTATGACGGGTAAGTTAGAGGATGGTAAGGCGAGCTTTTGGGACTTGAGCTACTTGAACCCATACAGCTCAATTCAAAATCCGTTTATTGTAGCGAAGCAGGAACTTGACAACGGTGGCGGGGTTGGGGCTGCGGCTTGGGAGTTTGCTAAAAAGGTAGTAGAGCCTTGGACGGCAGAGCAGTTATTAGCGGGAGCAGTTATTAGCGCAATAAGAGGCGTAGATAAAAATGGGCGACCTGTATTTAACGAGGCTGACACTACATGGAACAAAACATTAGCGAGGGCTAGCTTGGTTGCTGATTCACTATCCCCAGGAAGCTTTAACATTGGTTCCCGTATTTATAAAGCGGCTACAGGGCAGATGCGAGGAGATGGTAAGGTTTACGAGCTGCAAAACGAGGTTGTGGGGCCTTTAATTGGGCAGCGTATGTCTGAGATAGACTCACTGCAAAATTTTCAGCAGGGTAAAGTCCCACAGTATAAACACATGGCTTCGCAAGCTGCCTTACTGGCTACACAAGCGTACCGGTTTAGGGGCACTCCTGATTTACAGAAGATTAAAGATAACTACACGCAGTCTAATAATGCTCGCATGGAGGCAATCAAATCTTTGCGGAAAGATTACCTGGCTTTGAAGACTCTTGGCGTACCTGAAGATAAGATTGTCCGAGCTTTAGCTGCAGCAAAAGTAGAAAAAGACGATATTGGGCAGGTGAAATCTGGTGTCTTTATAAAGAGCATCCCTAGTAAAGTAACTTTTGAAAATGCAGTTGGGCTACCTGAGTTTCCTAAAAGACTTCAAGCTTTGAAGGATGCAATAAATGAATACCCGAGTAGGCAATCGTTGGATGACTAGCTTTTTGTTTTGTGCATCTTTGGAGAAGTAGGGCTAGCGCTAACCCTACTAAGAATAATGCACCAAATGTAATAACAACTTCAAAAATAGCGCAGATAAAAGACTTAATGAAAGTTTTCATAGATAAAAATTCAGTTCCTCGTGGTGGGTTTACTTATACTGAGAAAACGACTGGGGCCAGGTTCAGTCATTTTACTCTTGATTCTGTATTGCGGGATGTATTGATGCATAGAATTGCTAACGGGATTAACGTGCCTCCTGGTTGGGAGGCTATTGTTGAAGATGAAATGTGTCAGAATTACGTGGAAGGGACATGTGCTGAGGTAGCTAATACTGAATCTGACGCCCTTCGTTCAATTAAAATATCAGATGTTAAGAATTTTTTAACAGTAGCTTCTAGCTGGGTAATGTCTGGCATTAAGCTTGTAGACCCAGAAGAAGCTGAGAAGCGAGCTGGCATTTGTGCGGCTTGCCCACAAAACCAAACTATTGCTGGGTGTCTGGGTTGCAATAATCTAGTCGGTGTGACCAAAAAAGTACTGGGTAACAGGGGTACCACACACGATGGGGATCTTAAAGGTTGCGCGGTTTGTAGTTGTTTTAATGCTGTACAGGTTCACTTGCCCCTTGAGATTTTAGCTAAGGGTGTTACAACAGATATGCACTTCCCAAGTAATTGCTGGAAATCTAAATCGGTATGAGAGACTACAAAAAGGAATATAAAGAGTACCAAGGAACCCCGCAGCAATTAAAGCGTAGGGCTTCTAGGAACGCAGCTCGCCGTAGGTTACTAGCGCAGGGAAGAGTTAACAAAGGCGACGGTAAAGACGTTGATCACAAAGACAGTAACCCGATGAACAATAGCAAGGGAAACTTGCATGTAATGAGCGCATCGGCAAATAGGTCAAAGAAGTAGCTATAGCTTTAGGGCTAGGTTTTTTAGCCATTCAGGGCTATCTTTAGTTACGTTTAGGCCCCACTTTTCTACGGATAAACTGAAAGGTACTGCTTCAGTTGGATTGGTTCTTTTCTTGTAGATACGTTTTCGTTTGGAGTGGTAAGGCCAATTGTCTATGAGGTCTTCTTTAGTGAACGTGACGATGCCGCACTCACATGCGCGTCTCCTGTACGTTACTCCATCTAACCTTCGGCTATCTGTTACTGAGGTTTTTTGTTGGCAACTGGTGCAAATCATATTAATGCATGCCTAAGATTTTTTTTAAGTGCTCTAACCCGCTTTTGTCGGAGTTTGCTGGGTCTTCTTCAAGTTCGCCATCGTAGAAAGCGGTATCCCATGTTACATCAAACAGTTTTCTAAGACCCCTCGCGGTCATAGTTACGTTACCTTCTTTACTGTCGAATGAAGGGTTGCGTTTTGAGTAAATTTTCCATAGCTCTTGTTTTGTCATAAATCTGTATACAAATTGGGGACTGCCACAGCCTACTATTTGGGATGATGATAGTAAGCTGCGGCAGTTTTGCGGGGAATGGGTTTAAACTGGTTTCAAGGTTTCTTCGTTAAACCCAAAAGAGTTAACGACTTTCTTCATAGCTTTAAGCTCAAGTTCTTCGAGGTTAAGTATGAGGGCCATTTTTTCTTTAGGCTTGACCAGGACAATTAGAATATCTTCATTTTCGTCGCTGTTAAATATATGGGAAGAGGGCGTCTCATTCATTGAGGCCGACACGGTTTCCATAATTCTGTTGATGTCATCTGAGTCTCCAGGGTCCCCACTTAGGGCCCTGTTGACTATATCGCTTATCAAGCCTAAGTCGGATTTAGCTCGAACCATTGGGGTGAGCCCCAGTTCGTAGTTGCTTTCTGTGTCCATTTTGATGTGTTAAATAACGAGCATAATATTTGTAACGTCAACTGATATTATACCCTAAAAGGATATAGATTTTTTGGTTGAGGTTAGGTGAATGGTATCTGGTAGCACGTACTCTACATAACATTTCTTTTTCTGATAGGTTATGTAGACATATAGTGCTGTTGCTACTGCAACTGATATTAGTACTTTCATTGTAATGTTTTACCTTTTGATGGGTGTTGTTTAATTTCAGCTGCTACGGCACGACGCACCGCAGCATCGATACGCAATATAAAGTCAGCTCCAACGCGTTCAAACGCATGGAAAGGACGCAGGGATTTGGCCATTTGTAGTGTGTATTCCTTGACTGCTTTTTTGTTTAGTAACATTTTAGTAGTTTAGGTTAAGTGTGGTTTGAACTATCGTTCATATAATTATGCGTTTCCAATAAGTCCCATACTTTGTCTAAACATTCTCCATCGGTTTCTATTTCTCCATCTCTCTCGATGATACGAATGATTTCCTGAATGATTTCTTTGTCGTTCATATTATTCTAATTCTTTTGTTGTTAGGATTGTGATTTGAATCGCATCTTCTTCTGAATCGGTATCAAGAAGGAACATGGAGGAACCAGAAATCTTTACCTCTTGGTTGTCTCCCTCTGCAAAGTGGAGATCATATTCCTGTCCATCTTCGTCGCTCCATGTAATATACATGAACTCATTCTCATCGGAGAACTCCAAATCTGCTAATGCAGGATAAACTAGAACTCCATCGTCAATGATGATTGCACTTGCATCTTCTAGGATTTTGTGGGCATCTTGTAGTGGTATTGTTTTCATTTGTTTAGCTTTAATATCTTGAACACAAACCGTAACAAGGTTGTCATGCTGCTAGGTTTCGGGGCTGCAGGGTTGCAGCGTTTCTTTTCTAGCCGAATCATAAGCTCGGCCATTGCTAAGGGGTCAATGCAGGGCAATGATCCGTTGTAGTCTTTTCCAATGTATTTTGTCATGGGATGATGATGTTTGGTTTTGGTTTTCCTGTTAGTGCGTCCATTGCGTCATTAACTACGGTACACTCTTCCCACTTGAGGGTAGAGTTTGGGTGGGCTAGCGGGTACATCTTGCGGTGATCCTCAAGAAGTTCATTCATGGCGGGGACCATGAGCTTCATGCGGTCTGCTAGCTGAGACATACGCCGTAGTTCTACCATGGCGTTCTTAGCGGCTTCGTCATTATCTCCGTTTATGATTTCGATAATTGCGGGGGTTATTTCTTCCCAAGTGGGTGTTGCGTCTATGTATTCTGACATGTTATTTGTTTTCTATTTGGTTGTTGTGGTTTGCTTGTGTTGTTTGATTGCCGCTTTTACTGCGGGGGAGCAGTCCTTTAAACATCTTGCTATGTCTTCTTTAGAGAGGAGGTCTGTCGGGTGAGTCTCTTCCCATCCAGAGGCGTAGTCCTCGGTGAGATACGCCAGCACGTCGTCTAGTATTTCTTCCAAAGCCTCGTCCGTAAGGTCGAGGTCGTCTCCGATAAGTGTGAGGGTGCGTTTGTCTCGTAGTGCTACGCTCACGGCTTCAAGGATGACGATTATGTTGGCTTCGATTTTTTCTGGTAGTTTTTTCATATTTATTCTAGTTGGTTGGTGTTTTCGTAATAGGCGTTTTCTTCTTCAGCTTCCTCGGCGGTCCGCCAACATTCTTCGTAATAGGTGTTGTTGTCGTGCCGCTCTAGGGTTGCAATATGACCTATGTGGTTGACGAAGTGGTGCGGCGGGCCAGTAATGATCCATTCTGATCCGTCATCACCTTCCGCTTCGGTGACTGACCATATTTGGTTGTCGTTGAAGCCAGCGTTTTTGGCTGCTTGCCAGTCTGTAAAGTAGTTTCCATCGGGCTGTCGGATTTCTTCGTAAGGGAAATCGCCTTTAATTATAGTTGCTTCCATTGGTTTAGCTGTTGAATCGGTTTGGTTTGATGAGTGAGGACAGGGCTTCATCGACTCTTCTTAATGAAATGTCGGTGAATCTCCTGCGTTTGTTGACGAGGAGGTCGCCTCCGAGGTCATTGATGTCGGCTCCCACACAATGGAGAGCGGCTTTCACGGCATCCATCCCGTCGAGGATGGCGGAGTAGCCTGCGTCTATTGTTCCGAATTTATGGGTTGCCCCGTGCTTACGGGCTTCCTCAATGGTCGCGTAGTTGCCCCTGTTGTAAATCTCCCCGTCCAGTTGGTAGATATCCGTGAAGTGGTCATAGGGGCGAGGTTCGATGGGCCGGTTTATGTCGTGGTCGATAATGTCTGGTGTGTTCATAGGTGATCGTATTCGTGTGAGTCTTCGTATGGTATAATTTGCCAGCCGCCCGCTTTGATTTTGCGGGAAGTTTTTACAAACTCTTCGGCGTCCTTCTGGTTTTCAAAAGTCTCTATGACTTTCCAGCGCGCTATGTTGCTGTCGTATACAAGGAGCGTCTGTTTTATATTGTCACTCATAGTTAGGTGTTCATTTGGTTTAGCTGTGTATTATTGCGGTTTCGTTTACTATCTGGATATTGGTGGCCCTACCTGCCATAACGCATCTCGGTTGGGCTTTCCTATTACGGGTTTTGATGGGCACTCGGCAGTCTAACCCCTCTACGAAGTGGCAAGCTCCGTTGAAGTGGATTGTAAGTATGTTTTTCTTTCTCTGAAGCGACAGAGGCTTATTGTAGTGGAACCAAAAGGCTTTTAGTTTTGGTGGTGTGTTCATATCTTCAGTTCCCAGTTGCGAATCGCAGGGCTACAAGGTCACCTACTAGAGCTGAGGTATCGATGGTCTTTAATACGTCCTCTGGGTTACTTGACTTTGCGGCTTTTTCTTTCTGCTTGGTTTCAATTGAGCGCGTCATCGTTTCGATAATGTCCTTTGGAATAAAGGATTTTACCTCGGGCCATACGGTTACTGCGTGGTTTAAGCTGCGACAGGATTTAAGGAATGTTATAACTTTTTCTTTTGTAGCGTCCCATTTCTCAGCTAATTTTGTGCGCAGTTTAAACTCTGCGATCATTTCGTCTATTTTAGGGTGCCTACCAGACACAAGCATATATGTAGTAAACTCACGCATGTCAGGTGGGAGAGTATAGTTTTTTATAGTGCTTGTTGGATGTAGCCTAAAAGTTAACCCACCTTTAGCAATGCTAACTTCTATTCCTTTTCTGTATCTATCTGGGCCTACGTCAAACCCATTGCGCCATTCAGCAGGGGTTGTAGCTTTTAACGGCAGGTACTTACCCCACAATATATTGTCTACAAACGCCATGTCGCTAAAATCTACAGGAATTTCGCAATTGGGGGATCCAAACTCAGCTTTAATTGCCGAGCTACACTTTTGTTTAATGTTGGTTTCTACTTCGTTCAAAAAGTTTTCGGTGATTCTTACGGTCATATATTTATTTTCTGTTTATAATGTTACGTTTGTTACTTTGGTCTTTTGTGTCTTGAGTGGGAGTGGGGATTTAACTTCTGCTAATGTGTCTTTGTCTACGTGTTGCGGGGTTCGGTGCATCCACGGCTGTGTTTGAATTGAGGCGCACCAATCTTGTAGGGATGGGATGAACCCCATATCTTCCTTGACATGTTGCTCCCCTATATACCTGACAGGAATTGTCTTTCCGTAGCTGTTAGTCATGGTTACCCCAAACTTATCTTCACAAGCAAAGATGCCTTCTGCGTGATGCCTTAGGACTCTGTGCCTGAAGTCTGCGTAGTAACGCTTGCTTTCATCGAACCAGGAGTGGATAGCCAGGTAATCTTCTGGCGTTCCACCGAACTTTTTAGCTGATGATAGTGAGTGGTGGTAGGGGTGCATATTATTCTTTCCCTTCCAATAGCGAGACGGTACTTGCATCGCAGTCAGTTTCAGTTCGCTCATAATAATATGAAGTCACCTCCATATTTAGAGTAGTTAAGTCTATTTTAAGCACCCCTCCCCCGCCCTCATTGTTGACCCAATCGCACGTTACATGCGCCTGAATTAACTTAAACACCACTTCGTCGCCAGAATCCCAATCGCTAGCACGAAGGGCATCGTTTTCTTCTGCTGTCGAGGGTTCAATATCTACGTCATCGATATCACCGCTATCTCCAGAGCCCGAAAAAGAGATCTCTACATCTGTCGCATTGGGGCAATGGGTTACTATTTTAGTAAGCCACTCTGCAAGTTTTGGGTTGGTTCCCATTATCTTAAGTTCAATTAACTTTGCGACTGCTTTGTTGGCTTTGGTTGGTTTTTTGGTTTTGGCTTTCATGGTTGTATTTTCTGTATTGCTGCTTTTAGGGATTTAATTACCTGCATGGTTGGCTTGATGGTCAACTCATGCCCGTATGTCAGGCATGAGTGATCCACGTTTTCTAATTCTAGCTCTAACAAAGCTTGCTTTGAGGACTTTAGTAAGGTTTCAAAGGCTTTGCGGTTTACAGTTATTGAGTTGGCTTTCATGCTGCTTTCTGTTGCGGGAATATTATACCCATTGAGGATAGAATATCGCCTGCTGTCTTGTGGGCCGTCTTGCGAACCGTATCGTCTGCACGAATCTGATCGGGCTCAAGATCAGCAACTTTCTCAGCTTCCCCTACTAGACGGAGCAGGGTCTCATCCCCCGTAACATTGAGCTTTGGAATCTGTTTGCACAGATCACGAAGGTTAGTGATAAGGGTGTTACGGAAGATTTTATCCCCGTCATCAAGTCGCTCGGTCACGCGGGTTAGGGCGTCCCCTAGCCTTTCATATAGGGAGTCGTTAGCAACTTTCATGGATTCCGACAGGCTGGTGTCAATATCGTTCCCGATTTGGGAACGCACATCTTCTGGCAAGTCAACTCGGAAGTCGGCGCTATCTGGTAGCGGGAACCACGAGACACGCACTGCGAACTTAGAGCGAACCACTTCGACTGGTGGGTAGTCGCTCTCGTTAAACAGCCCGTTGAGAGCTGTTTTAGCTTTTACTCGGTGCGCGTCGTAGTTCACTAGGAACTCACCTACTGCGGTATCGAACTCGGATCGGCCAGCACGTTCATCCTTTGCAAAGTCCTCCCATGAAGCGGAAGGGAGGATACGAATCCCATCATCCCGCCACGGTAAGGTGTGCCTGTAGAATATCGCTCTGAGCACCCCTTCTGCTTTCTTTACTCTGTCGATTGATCCATCTGGCAGAAGGTTTTTTACGAATGCTCCAGCGTCCTTGCTGGCCCCATGTTTGATGAGGGTTTCAAGGGTAGCGATGCGGTCTGTCTTCTTAGGATTCCACACGCTGATGTTGAGTGTGGCTAGCATTGCGCATGAGCGCAGGTCTTTTGTTTGTGTTAGTGTTGTCATTTGGTTTGTTGTGTGTGGTTTAGCTTATTTATTACTTTTAGTGTGGTGATCAGTTTGTTGAAGTATTTCTCTTCTAGTCCGAGCGCTGCATTAAACTCCGCAGACACTCGTGGGCTAGATATTTTGTACATCTTGTTATATGTGTACACGTACCAACTATGTGATTCGTGACACGCATCCTTGAGTTTTCTACAACGGCTTAGTCGCATATCTGGACTGTGCCTGACTGCTGGCAGGCATGTTCGTTTAGTTGACAAACCTTCTACAAGCTCTTGTAGTTGCTGTTTCTTTCCCATATTATATTAGGTTGCCGCATTCATCATACTTGTAATCGTTGCAGAGGCTTGACTCCCTAGCGCTCTCTTCCGATGTCTGGTATTCATACTCTTCCTTTAAATCCGAGTAGATTTCTTGAGCCAGCCCCCTAGCGTATTCAAGTATGTTCTTCTCTATGGCATCTCTATCTAGGACGCTGTTAAAATCCGATAGCCTATCCTCTAGTTTTTCGGAACCATTTCCATTGCCCCAGCCATCTCCGAGTCCGTAGTCGGAGACCTCTAACTGCATGGTGTTTTCGTGGCTGTATCTCCCCGAAGTAGTGATGTTGCCCTCTACATGGAAGTCTGTGACTCGATGCCCATCTAATCGAAGTTCAGTCCAGAACACCAACGCTTTTGTTTTGTCGACTTCTGAAAGGAACTGCTTTGCGTTGTCTCCTACAAGGTGGAAACTGCAACTAAAAGAAGCCCCGTCTCCCTGACTCCAGAAGCCTGACCACTGGATTTCTGGGTTGGAAAACCCTTTCTCGACTAGCTTGCCTTGCCACTCTTCTACAGTATCGGAATGCCAATCGTCCCATAGGCTGGAAACAAAGTCTTCCACAGCTTTTCCCCTAGCCTCGGGACTGAGTTCATCGAATGTAAACTCTGTTTTACATTCTAGTACATCTTGGTCTAACGTCATAAGTATCCTTTCTATTTAACGGGTAGCACTTCTCCCCATGGGACTTTCGTTTCGGAACTCCAGCAGGCCCACATCACAGGGTATTCTGGAGTGTTATTCCAATGTGAGCCGTAGAGATCGGTGAGATACACCAATGCCTTTGGGGCAATCCCCTGTGCTTCGACCCAATCAAAGACTGGGGCAAAGCTTGTGCCGCCGCCGCCTTGTGGAGAGAAGATGATAGTATCGTCTGGCTCGAAGGTAGCGTGGTTGTGAACCTTCGCATCACAAGCAACTACGTGGACTTTCTTAGGCTGTAAGTCCCTGTGGATAGCGTTGAGTTCGGTAAAGAATGCATCTAGCATTGGGCCGTCGATTGAACCCGATGTATCAATCGCTACCACAATCTCACCGCAGGCTTCCTCATCTCCGATGTCGGGGATGTAGATGTCATCTTGCAGGAAGCGACGATCTGGCTTCATCCAGTCGTAGTCAGCTTTGACCGTCTCCGTAAGGAATCGGCGCAAGACATCCTGCCAAGGTATCTTGGGGTCAACCAAGTTACCTACTGCACGATCAATACACCCAGGCAAGTTACCCTGCATCTTGGCAGACTGAGCGGCTTGCACTGCCTTACCCTTCCATTCAGCGGCCATGTCATCGTTGGACTTGGCTTTGCCAGTCACAGGGTCGATGGGGTTAGCGCCTTTGAGGACTTCGCCCATGCCGCCTTTGCTTTTGCTTTTGCTTTTGCCGCTGCCACTACCGCCACCACTACCGCCACCTTTCGGTGGCTTAGGTAGCTTCTCATATATCTGTTCCCAAGACATATCGGCATACTGGGGATCAAGCAACCCCATCGCAGGCATCTTGATGCTGTCGCCTGTAATCTTGCCGTATTCGTCAAGAATCAGGTTGATTGCGTAATCCATTGCCATATTTGCAATTTGTGGATCACGCTCACCGAGTCGCCAAGGGTGACCCATAGCGCAGTGCATAGCCTCGTGAGCTAGCACGAACCTAACCTCGGCGTCTATGGGCAGGTCTTTGACGAACTCAGGGTTAATGAGTAGACGTTCCCCATCGGTAGCCATAGTCTCAACCTCATCCGTGTAAGAACGCTTGAGGCTGAGGGTTAGGTTGGCAAAGAACGTGTGCGAGAGCACCAGTTCAATGATTTGTTTCTCGCACCGCTTAACTAATTCGGAGCGCTGTTGTGCAGTTAATGTTGCCATAATGTTGTGTAGTTTTGAAGGAAATACAGGGTAGTTTTTCTTTCTAAATCAGAGTAGAACTTCCTTGTTGTCCGTGGCCCAGTTGATGAACTCAGCGGTTTTTGCGATCTCCTTGTTCATCTTGTAGACAAGACGAACTCCGAATACCTCGAACTCCTTGGGGAGTCGGGATACGTATTGAGCGATGCGGCCAAAGTTACCTTTGGTAGTACGATTAGCGAGAGCGGCACACACCGCATACCGAGCCGATGGGTCTTTGGGCACTGGTGAACCCTTGGGGTCAAGCAGTATGCCATCAATGCTAGGCAGTGCTTCGTAGATGGAGAGGAACCCGTTAAGCTCAGCGGCAGCGCCAGCACCTAACAGGCCTTCCAGCAGGGCAAGTCGCAGGGATGCAGGGGGCTCCTGCTCAATGAGACGAGCGGCACTTGCCCAGCTACGAGGAGAAGCGAAACCACTTTCGCCGTCCCACTTCTTAGCGTCGAAGTTATGCAAGAGGTCAGGACGGAAGCGTAGGAACGCTACCATGCGGACATCAATACCGTTTTCGATAGCCCAGTTGGACCAATCATCAAGGTCAGGGGCTAGGTAAACGAACATGAGTCGGTTGCATACTGCACTGCTCAACTTCTCAACGTGAACCCGATCAGCCTGTGAGTTACCAGCCAGCATGATGAGTGTGTCATCAGGCACAACGTAGTCACCAACACGCTTGTCAAGGGTGAGTTGGAGTGAACCATTCTGCACTTGCTTGGCGGCACATGGGAACTCGTCAAGAATCCACACGTTCCTAGGTTTAGTGGGATACTCTGCTGGGGTAGCAAACTCCATCTTGTTAGTCTCACGATTGATCATAGGGAAACCCTTGATGTCAGTCGGAGCAGCGTAAGCTAAGCGGGTGTCGATGAAGTTGTACCCGATGCTGTCGGCGTATTGCTTGGCGAGTGAGGACTTCCCGATTCCTGGGGAGGAGAGGACGATAGGCACGAGGTTTGCCTTGTGGCAGAGTGCCAAGATGCTAGGGAGTTGGCTGGGCTTGATGGTGGTTTTGTTAGTTACGGTGTTTGTAGTGCTCATTTTTGTGTATTTCTGTGTTGTATATGTTACTGGTTTGTCGCTCTGATATGATACCCGTTAAGCCGCGACAGCTTGATCGGGTAGATTGTTTGCTAGGTAGCAGGGGTGCAGGGTATCATAGCTGGGGACTTCGTAGGCGTTGCACTTAGCTTTGAACACCTCAACTACAAAAGTTTTGGCGATTTTATCGGACAACTGCGATTGGGTTGGTAGCGGGAGGTCGAACTTCTGGGATAGTAAAACAATCCGATTGAGGGCGTCGACTGCTTGGTTTAGTCGAAGGGGTTTGTGTTCCCTAGCCCTCTCGGCTTTCTTAAGAAAGTTAGCGGCCTCTACTTCCAATTGGGAAATCCAGTCAACAGGAGTGGGGTTGTCGTCCAAAGAAGGGACTCTGATAACTTCAAACTTAGTTTTGTTTGCTATGGGCCCCCATTTGCAGCCCCTAAACCAACCCCCACCATTTTGTTGCTCTCCTTTGTGGTCCACATACCCGCAAGGACCTAGTTCGTTATGTACTAGGCTAACGTGTCTGACTGTGCTATGGGAGTAGAACTTGTCGGTCAATAATACCGTTGTCGGTGTCAGCTTGTAGGCTATGCAGAAATGCTTGCCGTATGAATATATGCGCTCATGGGTTGCGACCATGTGAGTTGATCGGAACTCCGACCCGTGGGGTGAGAGTAGTCCGTATACCCATGCGTGTACTATTTTTGGATGGGTGTTGTAGTAGGATTTGAAGCGTGGCATAATTAGTTTTCTGTTTGTTGTTTTGTTTACTTACGGTTGACTTACTTTGTTTGTTGTTACTGCGATGTTATACCCAGCGACCTAGCGATGGGCGGTGTCTCTCAATCTCTGGGCGGCTTGCCATGAACAGCGGAGCTTCTTGCTCAGCTTGTTGGTGTTGCCCTCCCACCCTTTAGCCAAGTCGAGTTGTCGCTTGGTTAGGCGGTAGGCTAGCGGCTTACGACCACGGCGACTACAACTGGCGAGGATGCCGCGAACACGGGCGAGTTGTTGTTGGGCTTTGCTGGGTTGCGGGGCTGCAGGGCTGAATAGGGCGTATAGTTTTTGGATTATGTTCACAGGTTTGGTTGGTTGGTTGTTAGGGTTAGGCTGCTGACATGTAGCGGGGGAATAGGGAGCAGACAGGGTCATGCTCTATGACTCGGACATTGCGTGTGCCGTCGAACTTGAGTTTGTCGGCTGAATAGTTAGCGCATCTATTGCAACACAGATCGTCGTAAATCTCTACGACTTGAGTTCCATGGGCGACCATGTATAGAGCGTCAGCGTCAGCGTAGCAGTCGTATTTGCTGAGACAGGTGTGTTTGGGCATATTAGTTTTCTAGTTTTGGTTGTTTGGTTCGGGGTTATGTTCGGGGAAAGGTTCGGGGAAAGCGTCTTCTAAGCTGTCGTGGACGGTGAGGGATGTTCCGTCCTCGTATACTAATAGCAACGCTCCCCCTGCATTCTCGAAGTGGGTTGGTCTGGTCACAAGCTTAGGCTGGCGTTGTGTGCTTTGTGGTCGAAGTTAGGGTTAAGCATATGCTCCAAGGCGATAGGCTTTGGGCCAGCTTCGTGGCTTTTGCGAATAGGCTTGCCATTCATTAGCCAAGCTGCAAACGAGGCGTCAGAGTAGGAACGCATACGATCCCATAAGTCTTTCAGGGCTTCGTCGTGGTCTCTAGCTAACGTGGAGATGATATTGTGATCAGTCTCCTTGTCGTAGGCGCTGTATCGGAAGTAAGTGGCGGGTAGCACTGCCGCAGTATGGACAAGTTTGCTTATCCTGATGTCGTATACGCCTTCCATAATCTTAGCTTTTTCGAGTCTTGCTATGACTCCTTGCGGGCTATCGTTGTAGACTCGTTGTCCTTTTACTATTCCGTATATCTTCTTGAGATACTTATCGGCAATCTTGTGCTTGGTGTAGGTCTCTGCTTTTACGCTAGTGGATAGGGCATACCAATCTGCGAAAACCCCGTTTTCGTAGTGGCTTTGCCACTTGGCTTTGATGGTTGGTGGGCTGTAATCGGGAGGTATTACCTCCAGATGCAGGTGTTTGTAGTTCCTAAAGTTTGAACTGCTAGGGACTACCGACACCCGATAGAATGTTGGTTCGGGCATTTGATTTGGCTTTCTGTGTGGGTTAATTTGCAATCATGTGCAAAAGATGTCAATCAGATATTATACCTTTTGTTTAATTCTCTGGGTTGTTCTACTAACTGGATATCGAGTCCGAGGTTACGCAGGGCTTTCAGGTGTCTGGGTAACAGGGTTGTAGTTCCTGTGAGTAGTTTTAGGTCTGCGATATTGTCGAGGGGATATAGTTTTTCCTCTCCGTAGACGTTTTTCATGTGGCAACGTATTTTCATTTCGATTTTCTCCCCCAAAAATGGAGAGCCCTTATGTAAGTGTCGGTGTCAGTTTTATGCATAATTTGATGATAGTTAATGTTTTCTTGATGTTCTTACTTGCTCAGACCCAAAACTCAATTACGTCTTTGTCTTCGAGCTTGTGTTTGAAGTTGAAGGTTGTGCAGGCTTTTAGCACCTGACGAAACATACGAGCTTCGCTGCGGTCGCAGAACTTAGCTTTGACCCAGTGAATCTTATCGTCGATTTCAACCTCGCTGTCCGACCCGATAGCGAGCAGTGCCATGTGCTCGAATGTTGGGACGTAGTTTGCAGGTTTCCCTTCGGATGAGTGCTCGGGTTCGCTACCTACCATTTCGTTGAAGACATCGAGGTGGTGGGTTGCTGTTGTTGCAGGGCAGGCGTTGTTGGCGTCTTCGATCCATTTATCGGGATCTTCTATGTGTGTGTCGCTCATGTGTTTGTGGTCTTTCTGTTTGTTGTGTAACCCGATGTCTGTATCGGTTACAGGTTTGTTGTAACCATTTTGTGGTGGTTACAGAAAAGGGTTGCAGGGTTGCAGGGTGTGTGTTATGGATGAAGGCCTTATGCCTAAAGCCCTCAAACTCAACTACGACGTAATCCGAGGCGAATTTGCCCTTGGAATGACAATTAAAGAACTTGCCAAGAAACATAATTGCGGGGAAAATGTTCTTAAGCAACGATCTAGGAGGGAGAAATGGATGGAGTTTCGACCTGAAACACACTTGGTAAAAAGTGACAACAAGGTGGCACCGCATTTGGTCGATGCGGCTAAGAATGTGGCTCAAACATGGCTTGAGAAGGGAGAAAACTACCGAAAACTTGTTTTTGAGAAGGCTTCTTTCGCTGTTGAGAATGCAAACCTCTCTCCTCCAAAGAATTGGAAAGATACAGAGATTGCCGATAAGATAGCTCGCAGGGCTGCAGGGTTGGACAACCTTGAAACCCAGATCAACACAATTATAGGCGTAGGAAACCTTGAAGATGCTCCGATCCGAGCTGACTTTGAGGCTGAGTTTGTCAATAATGTGTCAATAGAATCCTCTTTATAGAGGTGAAGGTTGTGGGTATCACACCCGAAGCTTGGCGATTTGGGCTTT
>Ga0214919_10001598_pt1 | contig 36763 bp, 24 predicted proteins | sample LL1503_MetaG_FD_177994 | JGI IMG/M metagenome (GOLD analysis project Ga0214919, IMG submission 177994) | Freshwater microbial communities from Lake Lanier, Atlanta, Georgia, United States - LL-1503 | ecosystem: Environmental > Aquatic > Freshwater > Lake | place: USA: Georgia | collected...
CATCAAGATGCCGAACAAGCAGTAGAAACCGCTATTGAAATAGGCTATCGATTGATTGATACGGCCAGCATGTATGAAAATGAAAAAGAAATTGGACATGCTATAAAAAATTCAGGCATTAAAAGATCTGAAATTTTTTTAACCACCAAACTAAACAATACCGATCATGGTTATGAGCAAGCCCTCAAAGCTTTTGATGATAGTTTAAAAAAACTAGGTCAAGACTATGTGGATTTGTATTTAATCCATTGGCCCATCAAAGAAGGACGAGCAGCCTCCTGGAAAGCAGTAGAAAAAATTTATGCAGATAAAAGAGCACGTGCCATTGGGATAGCCAATTACACCCTTCCTTTTTTAGAAGAATTAAAAACTTATGCCAATATAGTTCCTGCTGTCAATCAAATTGAATTTACGCCTTGGTTGAATCAAGAGGAAGTATTGAATTATTGTCAAAAGCAAGGTACTCAATTGCAATCTTATTCGCCCATCACCAGAGGACAAAAATTCAATGACCCAAGATTGGTTTCACTTTGTGAAAAATATCAAAAAACTCCAGCACAAATTATTTTAAATTGGAATTTACAATTAGGGGTATCCACCATCCCAAAATCTTCTAAACGGGAAAGATTACTTGAAAATTTTGAGGCAAGTTCTTTTACATTAGATCTACAAGATGTTGCTTTTATGAATACATTTAATGAAGGATTCAGAATTTGCGATGATCCAATTATCTTTTTATAACCAAACACCAACTATGAAAAAATTATTATTAATTCTTACGCTCGGTCTTTTTAGTTTCCAACAAGTACAAGCACAAACTGCTACAACAAAAAAGCAGGAACTCAAGCATGTGGTTTTATTTACTTTTAAAGCCAGCTCTAGCAAGGCTTCTGTAGATTCGGTAATTAAAGCATTCAACCATTTGTATGGCACAGTACCACAGGTAAAAAATATGGAATGGGGATTGAACATGAGTCCTGAACATCTAGATCAAGGATTCACCCATTGCTTTAGTTTAACTTTTAGCAATGAAAAAGATTTAGCCAATTATCAATTGCACCCAGCGCACAAAGCTTTTCAAACTATTTTAAAACCACATATGGACAAGGTTTTTGTGGTAGATTATTTTGTAGGCGCTAGATAATAAACGATTTAACATATAAAAAAGGGGCCTCGATTTTTCGAGGCCCCTTTTTTATATGCATGGATTAAGCTTACCATCCAATGCCATAGTCCTCCCCATGATGAGAACTACCACCCCAGATACTTCCATGCTTCCAATCCAATAAAATTGCATTGATTGGGCCATTGGTTCTTTCCTCAAAACTTAAAGTATAGCCCATGCCACGTAATTCTTTGCGTACCCAATCTGGTACATTGTTGTTTAATAATAAATTGCCTGGCTTAGGTTTTCTATCTTCAATTTTAGATCCTCCTAAGGACAACCACAATTGATTGGTATTAATGTTGGCAGCTTCTGTTGCTTCTTGAACCGTCATACCAAATTCAACCATGTTCAAAAAAAACTGCAATAAATTTTGATCCTGCGTATCTCCTCCCTGCACACCAAAGGCCATATAAGGTTTGCCATCCTTCATGGCCATGCTTGGTGTTAAAGTAACTCTTGGTCTTTTTCCTGGAGCTACCACATTGAATGGATTGATAGTAGAATCCAAAACAAAACTTTGCATTCTTTGACTCATGCCTACACCTGTATTACCTGCAATGACTGCAGGTAACCAGCCGCCACTAGGGGTTACAGAGACGACCCAACCTTCTTTGTCCGCAGCTTCTACCGTAGTTGTACCTCTCCACAATCGATCCATGTAGGCAGCATCAGGTAAATTATTATTTTCATTGGCCACAATGGCATCATGCGCAGGTAAAAAATTACTTTTTGATTTACTGCTGTCTGAATTGGATTTGAAACCTCTTGATTTTAATAAATCTAAAAAAGGATTTTGTTTGCCTTCAAAAGGATAAGGATCGCCCGGACCTGCATTTGGATTATTTGCCACAAAATTGATTTCAGTCGCTCTTTGCTTTCCATATTCTTTACTTAACAATCCTTTCATAGGTTGATTGATAGCAAAGCGAGGATCTCCGTAATAAAAATCACGGTCTGCAAAACTTAAATTCATTGCTTGATAGACGGTATGAATGTATCTAGCAGAATTATAGCCCATACTTTTTAAATCAAAATTTTCTAAAATGTTTAAGGCTTGCAATAAAGCAGGACCCTGTGTCCATGGTTGTAATTTATATACTTCAATGCCTTTATAATTGATATGCGTTGGGGCTTCTTCCACAGGCTGCCAATTGGCTAAATCCTGTTTGGTAATTAAGCCGCCTTGTTCTTGCACACCTCTCACAAACTCATCTGCAATATCTCCTTTATAAAATCTATCATAAGCAGCAGCAATGGCTTCTTTTCTTGTCTTTCCTTTTTTCAATGCATCTTGTTCGGCGTCCACCATTTTTTGTAAAGTTTTAAGTAAATCTTCTTGGACAAAAATTTCACCTGCTTCAGGCGCTTCTCTTTTTTGTCCCAAATGCGGCAACAATACTTTTTTACTATAAGGCCATTGTTTAATTTTTGCTTTTCCTTTTTCGATACTATTGGCTGTTTGCGCATCTATAGGATAGCCTGCTGCCAATTCCATGGCAGGGGCCAATACTTCTTTCAAACTCATGGTGCCATAGTTGGACAACATAAAACATATACCACCTGGTGTGCCAGGCGTAGTAGCTGCTAATGGACCAAATTCTGGAGGAAAGTTGTAGCCTTTTGATTTAAAAAATGCAGGGGTAGCTCCTGTTGGTGCAAAGCCCATGGCATTGATGGCAATAACTTGCTTGGTATTGGGGTTGTAGATTAAAGCCTGCGTTTCTCCCCCCCAACTCAACACATCCCACATGGTGCAAGTGGCTGCCAGCATAGCACATGCCGCATCCACCGCATTTCCACCGCGATCAAAAATTTTAGCCCCTGCAGTAGCGGCCAAAGGTTTGCCTGTGATGGCCATCCAATTTTTTCCATGTAAAGGGGGCTTTTGCGTTTGTTGGGCCATCAAAGCAGTTGAAATTAACATCAGAATCAGTGGAATTAATCTTTTCATGTGTCGTATTTTTTATTAAGTCTTGCTATAAATTTTTGCTTACCAACTTGCACTTAAAAATACTAATTAATTCTCAACTTAAAATAAAAAGCCCCACTTCGAAAAATCGAAGCGGGGCTCAACTAAAATATAAACTTTCCTACTATTTAGTTTTCATTGAAAGTGGAAGAGAAGGACTTTGGATCCATTTGATAAAATTGGAAACAATGCTACATAAGAAATGATAGATAGCAAGATTGATGTACAATATCGCTAAACCCCATGCTACATTTAAAAAAGCACCGCCCACTAATAATAAGTCATTAATGTTCCATAACATATCTCCAGAAAAGCTTTGTGTAGCACCCATTTTCCATGCACTAAAAGAATTTAAAACACCGGTCAAGTAATCTAATTTTAAAGCACTGAATAAATTACCTAATCCTTCCATTGGCAATCCACCAAGACCACTGATACCAGACAAAGGAACTTCGGTAGCAGCATTGTATAAATTAGTATCAAATAAGAAAGATAAGCTGAAGCAACAAGCGCCAATAAATGCACCTACTGCAGCTACTTCGCCCAAAATTCTAATATTGGTGCTCACCAAATCTTTAAAAATAAAACCCACCATCCCATGATGAGAAGCGCCCAAGCTTTCCCCTCTTGCTCTGATAATGTGTGCAATCGGAAAAACAGAATAAATGAGTAAAAGAGTAGTTAATACACTACCTAATTTAGCCAGGCCCGTGCTGGTAGAAGCGGTGAAATAGGTCATTGCCCCATGAATGATGGCAATTTCCATGGTAATAAACACTACAATCGACAGAATCTGATAGATTGACTTCGTGTAGGATCTTACTCCATTTTGAGAATCGAAATTATCTACTGCGGAGTTTAACTGCGCATTCAAAACTTTTTGATTCACCATCTGGGGGAAATCAAGAATTTGCTGATAGATTTTTTTCATTTTGGTTTGGTTTTTGGTTTGGTTTGGTTATTTATAAGCAAAACGATCTATAAAAATTACAATTAATTATTATATATTAAGCTTAATTTAAGCGGCTTTCTTAAACACAAGCGCTGATTGATTTTTAAAAGGTTGATTACCAGCTAAAAAAAAATTATTTATATTAAAACTTTATGTTTTTCTTAACATTTTAATTTTGTAAACTAGATCTATATAAAAGGCTTTACAAGAATTGATTATTAATAAAAAATGATATAACTTAATCGTTGATTAATATCAAGTAAGAATGCGTTTTATTAAAATTCCAATGGCTTATTGGATAGTAGTTTCTTCTATTATTTTGGTGACGGTTGTTTCCAGTTATTTTGTGAGCAACAATAAGGTTGATTTTAATGCAGAAATCAAACCCTTATTAAATAAAAAATGCATTACTTGTCATGGTGGGGTGAAGCGACAAGCTGGATTTAGTTTATTATTTAGAAGTGATGCCCTTGCAAAAAGTAAATCTGGAAAATTTGCCATCATTCCTGGTGATGCCCAAAATAGCGAAATGATCAAGCGTCTTTATCTCAAAGATCCTGAAGAGCGCATGCCTTACAAACATCCCCCTTTAAACAACGATGAAATTGCTTTATTAATAAAATGGATCAATCAAGGCGCAGAATGGGGAAACCATTGGGCCTATGTGCCCGTAAAAGAACCTAGTATTCCAACTGCTACAAAAGGCCTCTTTGGTTGGTTTGGTAAACCTGAATGGATAAAAAACAATGTAGATGCATTTATCTATGAAAAATTAAAACAAGAAAAATTATTGCCTGCTGAATTAGCCAATAAGCCAACTATTTTAAGAAGAGTAAGTTTAGATTTAATTGGAATGCCTGCACCAGAAGCCATTGCCAAAAAATATTTAGCAAGTACCAAGGACAATGCTTATGAACAATTGGTAGACACTTTATTGTCCTTGCCTCAATATGGGGAGAAGTGGACCAGTATGTGGATGGACATGGCTAGATATGCAGATACCAAAGGTTTTGAAAAAGATGATGCTAGAAATATTTGGAGATACCGCGACTGGTTGATTGATGCTTTTAATACGGATAAACCATACAATATTTTTTTAACGGAGCAATTGGCTGGAGATTTATTACCTGATCCTACCGATGCGCAATACATCGCCACTGCTTTTCATCGCAATACCTTAACCAATGATGAAGGAGGAACGGACAACGAAGAATTTAGAACAGCTGCTGTCATAGATAGAGTCAATACCACTTGGGTAAGTTTAATGGGCACTAGTTTTGCATGTGTGCAATGTCATAGTCATCCTTACGATCCCTTTAGACATGATGAGTATTATAAATTTTTAGCCTTGTTCAACAATACGCGTGATGAAGATACTTGGGCAGAATATCCAGTGCTCAAAGAATTTCACCATACCGATAGCGTAAAATTTATTGCTTTAAAAAATTGGTTGCATAAAAATGCACCCAATAGAGAAAAAGAAATCACTCAATTTATTAAAACCGGACAACCGGCCATCAATTCTTTGGTAGCAGAGGAAATAAAAAATGGCGCCTTGGCGGATACCAAATGGTTGCAGTTTAGAAATAAAGGTTCTGCTAAATTAAAAAATATAGACATCACTGGTTTTACACAATTGTATTATAGATTCATCAGTTGGAAATCAGGAGGGCAATTTCAACTACACATCGATTCTGTAAATGGAGAAATAGTAAAAAATATTTCTATTGAAAATTCAAAAGGGGCTTGGAAAATTGCCAACACTAGCATCCCTCAAACCATCGGTAAACATGCTTTTTATTTAACCTATAGCAACGCACAATTAAAAAGCCCAGAAGAAAATGGGGTACAATTTGATTGGTTTCATTTTACACAGCCCTTCCCTGGAAAAGATTTACCAGGCTTTGCCCTAGCCTATCAAAACTTTGAAGCCTTATTTTATCCTACAGGCGCTACGGAAACACCCATCATGATGGAAAACCCATTCAATCTTTCAAGAAGCACCCATGTTTTTGAAAGAGGCAATTGGTTGGTCAAAGGAAAAACAGTCTTAGCAGATGTGCCTGCTTCCTTGGGCGGACTTCCTGCAGGAGCGCCACGCAATCGACTTGGGCTGGCCATCTGGTTAACAGATAAAAAAAATCCACTTACTTCCAGAACCATTGTCAATAGAATTTGGGAGCAATTGTTTGGCCAAGGCATTGCAGAAACATTGGAAGACTTAGGTACCCAAGGCATTGCACCTACCCATGAATCTTTATTGAATTATTTGTCTTATGAATTAATGAATACCCATCATTGGAGTTTGAAAAAAACGATTAAAGAAATGGTGATGAGCGCTACCTATCAGCAGGATTCAAAATTTAATAAAGATGCAATGGTCAAAGACCCTTTCAATAAGTTCTATGCAAGAGGCCCTCGTATCAGACTTTCTGCAGAACAAATAAGAGACCAAGCTTTAATGGTGAGTGGACTATTGAGCAATCGAATGTATGGCCCCAGTGTCATGCCCTATCAACCAGAAGGCGTTTGGAAATCGCCTTACAATGGCGCCACATGGAACCTCAGTAAAGAAGGCAATCAATACAGAAGAGCTTTGTATACCTATTTAAAGAGATCGGCCCCTTATCCATCGATGCTAAGTTTTGATGGTACCAGTAGAGAAGTTTGTACCGTGCGCAGAATAAGAACCAATACTCCTTTGCAAGCTTTAAACTTATTGAACGATTCGGTTTATATCGAAGCTGCACAACATTTTGCGCAAAGAATTAAAAATCTGGTGCCAGAAAATATGAGTAAACAAATTAGTAAAGGATATGAATTGGCTTTTAACAAATCTATTTCGGCAGCGCAACAAATAGTATTTGAAAAATTATACAAGAACGCTTTTACAAAATACAGTCAAGACAGTTTAAAAGCAGAACAAATCACGGGTGATAAAAAAGCAGATCCTGCTGCAGCGGCCTTGGTTATGGTGGCTACTGCGCTATTAAATACCGATGAATTTTTGACAAAAAATTAAGAAGATGAGTAAAGAAAATAAAAAAATAATTAAAGAAGCAACGATTGCGACCACTGAGCAAATTACAAGAAAGTATTTTTTTAAGGAATGCTTTTCTGGTATTGGCGCCATGGCCTTAGGGTCGATGTTACAAGGTTGTGATTGGTTGGGTCCTAAAGATAGCTTTGCCAATTTCACTAATACCAATCCATTGATGGCACGCGCGCCTGATTTTATTGGAAAAGCAAAATCGGTGATTTATTTGCATATGGCGGGGGCCCCTTCTCAATTAGAATTGTTCGATTACAAACCCGAATTACTAAAATTAGATGGTCAAGATTGTCCGCAAAGTTTATTAGAAGGAAAGAAATTTGCTTTCATACGTGGGGTACCAAAAATGTTGGGGCCACAAGCCGTCTTCAAACAAAGAGGACAAAGTGGTGCATGGATCTCAGACAATCTTCCACATTTAGCTACCGTAGCAGATGAGATTAGTTTTTTAAAAGCGGTACAAACCGATCAATTTAATCATGGTCCTGCACAATTATTGATGCATACAGGATCGCCTCGCTTAGGCCGCCCTAGTATTGGCTCTTGGGTCACTTATGGATTAGGCAGCGAAAACAATAATCTGCCTGGTTTTGTAGTGCTTACTTCTGGTGGCAACAATCCTGATGCAGGAAAAAGTGTTTGGGGAAATGGTTTTTTACCTTCTGTGTATCAAGGCGTACAATGCCGCAATGAAGGAGATCCAGTTTTATTTTTAAAAGATCCAGCAGGCATGGATAGAGATTTACGCAAAGCATCGATTGATGCCATCAATGAAGCCAATCAATTGACCTATAATGAATTTCAAGATCCAGAGATTATTGCAAGAATGGCACAATATGAAATGGCATTTAAAATGCAAATCTCTGTTCCTGATGTGATGAACATCAATGACGAACCCGAATACATACAAGAAATGTATGGCACTACCCCAGGCAAAGCAAGTTTTGCCAACAATGTTTTATTGGCACGTAAACTAGTAGAAAAGGGCGTACGCTTTGTACAATTGTTTGATTGGGGTTGGGACAGTCATGGCACCGATGGAAGCACGGCCATAGATATTGGCTTCATCAATAAATGTAGAAATATTGACAAGCCCATCACTGCCTTGTTATTGGATTTAAAACAAAGAGGTTTATTGGATGAAACCTTGGTGGTATGGGGTGGAGAATTTGGAAGAACCCCCATGCAAGAAAATAGAGATGGTAAAACTATGCCCTTCAAAGGAAGAGATCATCATACAGAAGCCTTTACTACCTGGATGGCAGGTGGTGGTATTAAACGAGGCAGTAGTTTTGGAGAAACAGATGAGATTGGCTATAGTGCCATCAGCGGTAAGGTAACCGCCTACGATATGCAAGCCACCATTTTAAATCAATTGGGTTTTGATCATGAAAAGTTAACCTATGCTTCTCAGGGAAGACAATTCAGATTGACGGATGTGCATGGCAGGGTCATCAACGAAATCATTGCTTAAATAAATTTAATTTTTGTGAAAATAGATAGAAGAAAATTTTTAACCAATACTACTGGAATAGCTGCCTTAAGCTTAAGTCCTTTAGCATTACTTAAAGCAACACCTACCAAGATGCAATTAAATAATTTTAAACCCATCTTATTAGCCACTAGTTGGGGCTATGAGGGAAGCGTAGATGATTTTTGTGCCAAAGCAAAAAAAGCAGGCTACGACGGCATTGAAATGTGGTGGCCAATGGAAACCAAGGGCCAAGAAGAATTATTCAATGCACTTAAAAAACATGATTTATCTATTGGCTTTTTAATTGGTGTAGCAGAAGTAGACCCTATCCAACATTTTACTGCATTTAAAAATATGTTGAGCAGCCTTATTCAAAATACCAAACAAAAACCTTTGTATGTTAATTGTCATTCGGGTAAGGATTATTTTTCTTTTGAAATTAACAATGAAATCATTACCTATACTTTGGAACAAGCTAAAAGTTCAGGCATTCCCATACAGCACGAAACACATCGATCTAGAATGCTCTATGCTGCACCCAATGCAAAATTATTTATGGAAAAAAATCCAGCATTAAGAATCACGCTAGATATTTCACATTGGTGTAATGTGCATGAATCTTTATTGCATGATCAGGAGCAAACAGTTCAATTGGCTTTATCCAGAACCGATCACATTCATGCGCGTGTAGGTCATGCAGAAGGCCCTCAGGTTAATGATCCGCGTGCCCCTGAATGGGCAACAGAAGTCCAAAGGCATTTGGAATGGTGGGATGCAGTGGTAAAAATGAAAATTAAAAATGGTGCCACCTCGCTAACTTTCTTGACTGAGTTTGGTCCTCCCAATTACATGCCAACGATGCCCTATACGCAACAACCTTTGGCGAATCAATGGGAGATCAATGTATACATGATGCAGCTCTTAAGAAAAAGGTACCAGCAAGCTTAATTTCACTTATAAAATAAATTTCATTGGACAGCATCATTAATTTTATTGGGCATTTTCATCCGCTACTAGTTCATTTACCCATTGGCATATTGTTGTTTGCCATTTTGATGCATTGGCTTTCTCAAAAAGAAAAATATGTTTTATTTGAGCATGTCGTCCCCTTTAGTTATTTAATCGGCGCTGGCTGCGCAATACTTACCTGCCTTAGCGGACTTGCTTTATCTACAAATGGTGAATATGACACACAAACATTATTTTACCATCAATGGTTAGGTATTCTCTTAGCCCTCATTTCTTTGGTGGGTGTCTATTTTACTAAAAAGAAAAAAGCAAAAGAATTAAAATGGACCTCCCTTGTACTTTTAGTGTTGATTTTGCTTACGGGTCATTTTGGAGGAACCCTTACCCATGGTGATGGTTATTTGACCAAGGGATTGAAAGCAAAAAAAGCCATCAAGGCAAGGCCTAATTTTTCAAATGTGCAAGAAGCGTTATTATTTGAAGACATCATTCAACCCATTTTAGAAGAAAAATGTTATGGCTGTCATTCAGCAATTAAACAAAAAGGGAAATTAAGATTAGATACTAAAGAATGGATTTTGAAAGGAGGAGAAGATGGACCCATCCTTCACCAAGGTAGCGCTTTGAATAGTCCCTTGTATAAAAAAATAATTTTGGATCCACTAGATGAAAAACATATGCCACCCAAAGGCAAGCCACAAATAACAGAAAAAGAAAGAGTATTGATTGAGTGGTGGATCAATAGCGGTGGATATTTTGACAAAAAAGTAAAAGACTTAGCACAACCAGCCAATATTAAAATGGTCTTGGCCAACTTTGAAAAAAATACGGCAAAAGTTTTGAATGAAGATGTGCCTACCAATGAGATTAAACTGGCCAATCAAGCTAGTCTCAATAATTTAACCAAAATGGGGGTAACGATTTTACAGGTAGCCAAGAACACAAATTATTTAACCGCCAATTTTATAAATGTAGTAAAACCCAATGATACCATTGACAACCTAATTAAAACAGTTAGTGCGAATATCGTATGGTTAAAAATGCCAGGCATTGGCTTTACTAATTCATTGGCCAATGCCATTGGCTATTGCGATTCATTGACAAAATTAAGTATTGAACGTTCCAACATTACAGACAATCAATTAAACAATTTTCAAAGTTTAAAAAGATTGCATTATTTAAATTTAGTAGGAACAAAAATAAGTTTGAAGGGTTTATTGCAATTAAAATCATTAGATAAAATAAATGAATTGTACCTTGGTCAAACAAGTATCACCAATAAAGATTCTGCATTAATTCAAAAAACATTTCCCAAAGCAAAAATTATTTTTGGCAATTACCATACCGAAAATATTACTTCAGACACCATTGTTTTAAAAGTAGCTTCAAACAAATAAACACGCATGAAAAGAATCAGTAAAGCATTAATTTTTATTGCTATTGCCTTTGTATTATTGGTAGTAGTGGGCTTCACCGTATTTGGACAAAGAGACATTCCAGTTGAAAAGCTAAAATTAAAATACGCCACTGGGGCTTCCTCCTTTATGCCCCTGATGGGTATGCAAGTACATTATCGATCAGAAGGCAATCCAGCAGATAGTTTGCCCTTGGTCTTAATTCATGGCACTTCCTCTTCGCTACATACTTGGGATTCTTTGGTAAAAATACTAACCGCTACCACCCATAAAAGAATTATCCGAATGGATTTACCCGCTTTTGGTCTTACCGGGCCCAATCCCGAAAATAAATACCAGACGCCATACTATACTTTATTTATTGATTCGTTTTTACAAGCCTTACACATCAACAAATGTATTTTAGGTGGTAACTCATTGGGAGGAGCCATTGCCTGGCAGTATGCCGTAGCTCATCCTGATAAAGTAAGCCAACTTGTTTTAATAGATGCGGCAGGCTATCCCATAAAAAATGAAAAAGGAAGTTTGGGTTTTAAAATAGCCAGTATGCCCATTATTAATAATTTATTATTGGTGTTTACACCTAAGTCTTTGGTTAAAAAAAGTTTAGAAACTGTTTTTTATGATCCTGCCCTAATTACAGAAGCTACTGTAACAAGGTATCATGAAATGTTATTAAGAGCTGGCAATAGACGTGCCGCTTTGTCTTTGTTTCAAAATAGGGCAGTACAAGATGCCACTACGATCAAAACCATTACAGCACCCACCCTAATCCTATGGGGAGATCAAGATCAATTGATTTCGGTAGCAAATGCTTATTCATTTCAAAAAGATCTAAAAAATAATTCAATAGTCATTTTAAAAAATGTAGGGCATATTCCCATGGAAGAAGCCCCAAATGCGGTGGCTGAAGCAATCACCGGGTTTATAAAAAAATAGATTAATTTTAAAAATGAACTTTAGTACGGGAACCATAGAAAATTTAGTAGCCAATTATTATGGCTTAGAAGTAAAAGCGAGTACTTTAAATGGTTTTGATGAACTCAATTTTTTATTAATTGACAATGCTGGAAAGAAATTCGTTTTAAAATTAGCAGATGAGCAGAAAGAATTTTATTTTTTGGACGCTCAAATAAAAATATTAGAGCATTTATCCAAAAGCGAACTGGCAGCACAATTACAACAATACCTCCTCAATAAAAAAGGCCAGGCCTTAACCGAAATTATACTTGAAGACAAAACTTATTATATAAGAATTCTAAGTTATTTAGAAGGTATCTTTTGGGTGGAAGCAAGTACGAAAACGGATGCATTGTATCTGAACTTAGGCAGATTTTTAGGGAAGATGGATAAAAGTTTAGCCCATTTCAAACATGCTGGAATGCATCGTCATTACACCTGGGACATCAGCACAGCAAGAGATGCAAGTTATCGACTCCATTGCATCAAGGATCACGAGAAAAGAAGAATGGTAGATTATTTTATTCTGCAATTTGAAACAGAAATTCTTCCTACACTTTCTTCTTTCAGACATGGCTATACACATAATGATGCCAATGATTACAATGTCCTAGTAAATGAAAATGAAATTCTAGGCTTAATTGATTTTGGAGATATGGTGTATACTGCACTCATCAACAATATTGCGGTGGCCTGCACTTATGCCATGCTGCATCATCAAGCACCCCTAAGCGTTGCTGTTCAAGTGGTCAAAGGCTACCATCAAGCGTATCCACTAACTGAAAAAGAATTAGCAGTATTGTACTATCTCATTGCTGCAAGACTTTGTATTAGTCTTACACAATCGGCCTACCATACTTCTTTAGATACAAACAACGAACATCATTTTATTACCGAAAAACCTGCATGGGATTTATTGTACCAATTTATTGAAATCAATCCCATTAAAGCGCATAATGCATTTTTACTGGCTTGTAATTTTAAGCCGATCATTCATGAAGAAGATTATACGGAAATTGAAAAAAATAGGCAGACACATGTAGGAAGAAATTTAAGCATCAGTTATGAGCAACATTTAAAAATTGACAAAAGTGCTTTACAATATTTGTATGATGACAAAGGCAATACCTATCTAGACTGCGTTAACAATGTAAGTCATGTGGGGCATTGCCATCCAACTGTGGCTCGTGCCATGCAAAAACAAATTGCAACTTTAAATACCAATACGCGTTATCTAAATAAGAATTTAAATGATTATGCTGCTGCCTTAACGGCCAAATTACCTGCGCATTTAAATATTTGTTATTTTACCAACAGTGGCAGCGAAGCCAATGATTTGGCCATTCGCATAAGTAGACATTATACGCAACAGAAAGACGTAATTGTTTTGGATCATGCTTATCATGGAACCTCCACCGCGACCATTGAAATGAGCCCTTATAAATTTGATCGGGAAGGCGGCTTGGGTCAAATGCCTTGGATTCACAAAGCAATGAATCCCGATGTTTATCGAGGGCCCTATCAATATGAAGACAGATTGGCTGGTGAAAAATATGCAGCTGATGTAAAAAGAATCATTACTGAATTAAAAATTAAGGGCAAGGCGCCCGCTGCCTTTATTTGTGAAACCTTATTAGGGGTAGGTGGTCAAATGCCTTTACCAGCAAATTATTTAAAAGAAGTGTACCAGCAGGTAAAAGAAGCCGGTGGCCTATGTATTGCCGATGAAGTACAAGTGGGTTTTGGAAGAGTAGGCAACTATTTTTGGGGATTTGAACTTCAAGACGTACTGCCTGATATAGTGGTGATGGGTAAACCCATGGGCAATGGTCATCCACTAGCAGCAGTGATTGTCACAGAAGAGATAGCCAATAGCTTTAACAATGGGATAGAATACTTTAATACCTATGGAGGCAATCCTGTATCCATGGCCACAGGACTTGCTGTATTAGAAGTAATCGAAAAAGAACAATTACAAAACAATGCCTTGGTGATTGGAAATTATTTATTGAATGGATTGAATGAATTAAAAGCCAAACACAGCATCATCGGCGATGTAAGAGGTGCGGGTTTATTTATTGGAGTTGAATTTGTAAAAGATAGAATTTCTAAACAGCCTGCAAGCAATGAAATTAAATCGGTAGTAGAAAAAATGAAAAACTTAGGTTTTTTATTGGGTACCGATGGCCCTTTCAATAATGTATTTAAAATAAAACCGCCCATTATTTTTTCTAAGTACAATGCATATACTCTTATTAGAAATCTTGATCAGGTATTGACTGAAATGTAAAATTTAATAAACGTCAGTGGCTTTGAGCAAAGCAGCATTCTTATTGCTTACATTGTAAATAACAGATCTTGCTAAATTATCATACTTCACCGTCTTAAGCAACTGACCGCTACTATCATAATAAAAGGTTTCAAAATAATATTGCTCGTCATAAGCATATTCTAAAAAATTAGTCTTAGAAGAATCAATAATGTTGATGGTGTTGGCATTTGCCTTCTTATATAAGATAGGCTGGCCTTCCTGATTGGCGCAGGCCAACACAAGAAAACTAAAAACAAAAACGAAAAATAATATTTTCACTAAGTTGCCCATGGAGCTAAAATTAAAATAACCCTTGCAATCAATATGCAAGGGTTATTTAGACTTTTAAAATGTAGTCATACAATTAAGCTATTGCCGCTTTTTTATTTTTACCATAAAAATACAAACCAGTAAAAACAACTATTAAGATGGCTGGGAACAGTAGCATATTAGATAAGGTAGATTGTCCAGCAGCTAAATCAGCAGCATCTCCGGCTAAACCGCTTGCTACAGCCACCGCTTTATTATCCTTAATCCATCCACCAATGATGGGCTGGAACATAGAAGAAGAAAACATGCCAATACCACCTAAAATAGATAGACCAAGCGCACCAGTTTGAGGCATATTTTCTGCTACATAGCCAAGCATATTTGGCCAGAAATAACAAATACCTAAACCATAACATAGTGCAGCTAGATAAAGTGTAGAGCCTTGCATGGTGCTCATCATATAAAGTCCAACAAGGCCAAATATAGCCGAACCTAGCAATACCCCAACTGTATTCAATTGCTTAATAAGTGGGCCTGCAAAAAATCTACCCACTGCCATTAGTCCAGTGACTAAAGCTAATATCAACATTGGACTAGCACCAGCTTTAGCTAAAATAGGTCCTACCCATTGTTGTGGTCCAAATTCAGAAATTGCAGTTAAGGCCATACAAGCTGCCATGAATAAATACAATGGATTCAACATGGCTTTAAAGTTGGCCAATACTGAATTTTCAGCAATTCTTGTTTTAGGAAAATTTTGTCCATAAAACAAAACAGCATAAATAATAGTTGGAATTAAAATAATCCAAATTTGTGATTGCCAATGCATATTAGCATCTGTCATAAATTTTGAAACTAAAGAGCCGATGACAATTCCACCAGGGAACCACATGTGAAAACGATTAATTTTTCTGTTAAAAGCTAAGCCTGAATAAGAATCGGCAATCATTGGATTACAAGCTGCTTCTGTACAGCCATTGCCAAGGCCAATAAATAAGGTAGAAATCAATAAAGTACTGTAACCATTAGCGTAAATGGTTAATAGAATACCAATGGTATGGGCTACTAAGGCAATTTGCATGATAAATTTAGGCCCCATAGAAGTATAAAAAATCCCCCCTAAAATCATAGAAATAGGGAATCCAAGAAACCACATTGAATTAATGGTTCCAAGTTGAACAGTGTCCAAATTCAATTCTGTTCCTAACTGTGTTAAAATACCAGCACGGATACTGAATGAAAAAGCAGTCGTGATAAGTGCAAAACAACTTGCATAAAACAGTCGATTTGCATTAATAGATTGGCTCATAAGTAAATGGTTTTAGTTATTTGGTTTAAGTACTCTCAATCTAAATAATCTTCACCTTTTTTCCAAAATATCTAAGTATTATTTTCACAATAGGCTGTCGCACAATGCATTGGTCCCCAAATTAAATAGCAGTAAATAATGAAAACGGTCAAATTTTTTATCCTTGAATCAATTTAGCAATACCAAAAGCAGCCGTGGCAGCCAAGGCGCCAGTCATCATTACTTTTACACCACCCCACCAAGGATTCACACCTGTTATCTTGCTTTTAAAAAATCCAAATATAAATAAGCAAATCAGTGTGATGATAGCAGAAAGTTTAAGCCCTTCAATGGAATCGGTTACAAAAAAATAAGGACTCAATGGAATCATGCCCCCAACAATATAACTAAGGCCAATATTAAAGGCACTTTTTCTTGCTCTTTTGGGATCAGGTTCGGTCAAACCAAGTTCGTGTTTCATCATAAAATCTACCCAGCGCTTATCATCTTTAATAATTTCTTGGGTAGCTTCTTCGGCCGTGTTGGCAGTTAATCCCCAGGCTAAAAAAACTTTACGAACTTCTTCTATCTCTACGTCGCGTTTATGCGCTAATTCCCAATACTCATTTTTTAATTCGCTGGCATAATGGTCTTGCTCGGTCTTGCCCGCCAAAAAACCACCCAAACCCATGGCAATGGAACCGGCAGCAATTTCGGCTATACCCGCAATCCAAATTAAGTTCACATTACCCTGTACCGCGCCACTTAAACCGGCAGCCAAGGCAAAGGGAACCGTCAATCCATCACTCATGCCAATAACAATATCGGTCAATAAATCACTGCTTTGTAAATGTTCTTCTAGGTGTAAATGGGTCTCGTTCATGCTAGTGATTTTAAATAAGTGGATTCTACCAAATTTAAGCAAAAAAGAATAAATTTAGCTAAGGAAAGCCAATTATAAATAGCCTAATGAGTAAGCTCATTTTTCTATTTTTATTTTCAAGCAGCCAACTATAAAATTATTTTTTACTTTAATAACAAAATATGAAACCAGTAGAAAAAAACAGTAGACGTCGGTTTTTAAAAAATACAGCCGCGGTGGTAGCTGGATTCTCCATTGTACCAAGACAGGTGCTAGGTAGAGGATTTTTAGCTCCTAGTGATCAATTGACTAAAGGTATCATCGGACTGGGTGGTATGGGTAGAGGTCATATTCCTTATGCAGGTACTCGAGTAGTAGCCATTTGTGATGTAGATAAAAATCATTTGCAAAGCGCTGCAGAACTAGTGGGAGGAAATGTAAAAACATTTCATGACCATAGAGAATTGATTGCACTGCCAGAAGTAGATATTGTTCATATTGCTACTCCCCCGCATTGGCATGGCATCATGGCCATTGAAGCAGCTAAAGCAGGTAAAGATATTTGGTGTGAAAAACCAATGACAAGAACCATCGGCGAGGGAAAACGAGTGGTAGAAGCCGTTCAGCAGTATAAGCGTATGTTTCGATTAAATACCTGGTTCCGTTTTGAAGATAATTTTTATGGAATGAATTCGACGGTGAAGCCTATTAAAAAATTAGTGGAGTCTGGGTTATTAGGTTGGCCACTAACGGTAACAGTGAGTAAAACGACTGGCTTTGATTGGAAATTTTATTGGGTGGGAAAAACAAAATTAGAAGAACAACCGGTGCCTGCAGAATTAGATTATGAAAGATGGTTGGGCCCTGCACCCTTTAAACCTTATAATGAACATAGAGTACACCAAACATTTAGAGGCTATTGGGATTATGATGGCGGGGGTTTAGGAGATATGGGACAACATTATATTGATCCTATTCAATATTTTCTAGGCAAGGATGAAACCAGTCCTATTATGGTGGAGGTAGATGCAGAACAACAACATCCTGATGCTTGCGGTACCTTTAGAAAATTAACTTTCACCTATGAAGATGGATGTAAGATTATTTTAGATGGAGAGGCCAAGGATCCAGATGCAGCCTACATTGAGGGGCCTAAAGGAAAATTGTTTAAAGGCTTTGTTTCGGATATTCCGAATTTAAAAGAAAAATTAGCCATGCTCCCAGACCCTGCTCCTCAAGTCACTGATTTTTTAGAGTCTGTAAAAGATAGAACTCCTTTTGCATTAAATGAATCCAATGGATTTAGATCTTGTACCATTATTAATATGGGTAAAATAGCCCTACAATTAGGAAGAAACTTAAAGTTTAATCCAGTTACCCAAGAATTTATTAATGATGAAGAAGCCAATAGATTAATTAACCCAGCGATGCGTTCTCCATGGACCATTTAATCATTCAAAAAAAATTATTTACAATGAAAAATAAAATTTCTTATTTACTTATCTTCTTGTTAATTGCCACACAGGTTATAGCGCAAGTAGGATCAGTAAAAAATACAATTAATAGCTTCCCTTATCAACGCCCTGCGGAAGCAGAAGCTGCTATTACTTCTATGCAAACTTGGGGCAGTAGCCAATGGAAAGAATTAGTACATTTATTAGATAACGATTCTTTAAAACTAAAACCCACTTATGCATTAAATGCTTATGTGAATGATGCTAGTTTGAATGCTACCTTAAAACAACAGCTTGCTGAAAATTTAGCAGCTGTGTATGGATCTGCTAAAACTTTTTATGCGCGTGAATTTATTATTAAACAATTATCCTTATTAGGTGATGATGCTGCAGTAAAATTACTCAGCAGTTTATTAAAAAATGAAACCTTTGGAGGCAACGCAGCAAGGGCTTTAGCGAGTATTCATTCTACCGCTTCTAAACAAGCTTTAACCAAGGCATTAAAATCGGCATCTGGTGCAAATGCAAAACAGATACAAGCAGCCTTAGATAATTTCAATTTTATTTTACCAGCCATTAAAGTAGCTAGCACTGAAAAACAAAAAGCTACCACCAATGCACAAAAATTATTAGGCTTACAGGATAGAATGGAAAAAGCAAGTACCCGATTAGAAAAAAGAAATGTATTACATGAGGCATCACTCATTCCAGGTTTTGCAAGTTTTATGATGGTGAGTAAATCATTAAATGATGAAACTATTAATAAAGAAGCTGCCGTCATTCTAGCACGCTTAGCCTTGGCTGATAACAGTATCAGAGGGCCAGAAGTAAGGGTTAGCTTGGAAAAAGCAATGGGCCTTATTCGTGGAAATTCCTACCCTCCACATGGTTTAGGCGCATCAGCTACCATGTCAGATATAGTGGGTGTAGATAGTCCTTTATTAATATCTAAGCTTAATGAACATCTAATAAAATTACCTTATGATTATGGTTTTGTGCCTTTATTCAATGGCAAAGACTTGTCAGGATGGAAAGGTTTAGTAATGAACCCTATTGCTAGAGCTAAGATGACTGACTCTGCTTTAAAAGCAGCAGAACAAAAAGCCAATGAGAAAATGAAAAATGATTGGATAGCAAAGGATGGTCTTTTAGTATTTACAGGTCATGGTGATAACCTTGCTACAGAAAAAAAATATGGGGATTTTGAAATGTATGTGGATTGGAAAATTACAGAGAAAGGAGATGCGGGTATTTATTTAAGGGGTTCTCCTCAAGTACAAATTTGGGATACTAGCCGAAGAGATGCTGGCGCACAGGTAGGTTCGGGAGGATTGTACAATAATCAAAAAAATGTGAGTAAGCCATTGGTTGTTGCAGATAATAAAATTGGAGAGTGGAATACTTTTCACATCATTATGAAAGGTGAAAAAGTAACCGTGTATTTAAATGGAATTTTAGTGACAGATAATATTGTACTTGAAAATTACTGGGACCGCAACCTACCTATTTTTGCCAAAGAGCAAATTGAATTGCAAGCCCATGGCACTTATGTTGCCTACCGAAATATTTATATAAAAGAATTGCCTGATCAAACACCTGCTGTACTAAATGCCGAAGAACAAAAAGAAGGTTTTGTTTCCTTATTTGATGGTACCAATATTGACCAGTGGATGGGCAACACTGAAGGCTATTTAATAAAAGAAGGCGCATTAGTAGTGCATCCTGATAAAGCGGGTGAAGGCGGCGGAGGCAATTTGTATACTAAAGAAGAGTTCGGTGACTTTATATATAGGTTCGAATTTCAAATGACACCTGGCGCCAACAATGGCATTGGTGTTCATGCGCCTTTAGAAGGAGATGCAGCTTATGTAGGCATAGAGGTACAAATCTTAGATAGCGAAATTCCTAGGTATAGCTATATTGAGCCCTATCAAGCCCATGGCTCTGTCTATGGCATCATTCCTGCTAAAAGAGGTTATTTAAAACCAACCGGAGAGTGGAATCAAGAAGAAATTATGGTGAATGGAACAAAAATTAAAGTCACCTTAAATGGAACTGTCATTGTAGATGGAGATTATGCTGCGGCTTCTGCCAATGGAACGATCGACCACAAAGATCATCCAGGATTAAAAAGAACCACCGGCCATTTGGGCTTCTTAGGACATGGGGAAGTAGTTAGATTTAAAAATATGCGGGTGAAAAAAATAATAACAGAAGTAAAATCAAAAAAGAAAAAGCAACGTGCTTAATGAATACTTTTTAAGGCAAAAAAAATCCCTCCCGATAATCGGGAGGGATTTTTGTATCAAGTAATTGGTACTAGTTAAATAAGTATCTAACACCAATTTGTAATTGCCAACGAGAAGCCAAACTAGGATCTGCTTTGTAAGCAGTTGTGTAAGGCACTTTGTTCACACCATCTAAATAAGGGAAAGAGTAGATTGGTGTTCTACCATCTGTATCCAATTTAACATATTTCAATGGAGTAGTTGTAGTAGGAATAAAATAAGTACCCCATGCTTTGTTCAACAAATTAGTTAAGTTGTAAATATCAGCAGTTAAGCGAATGGTATGTTTTGTTTTACCAGTATTTAAGATAAAGTCTTGCGTAAAGTTAAAATCAACTTTATGGGTCCAAGGCAATACATAAGCATTTCTTTCTGCTAAACTATTGGTATGCTTAGATAAATAAGGGTTTTGTGAAATAAAATCATCCAATTGCTTCCAAATCTCAGTTTGAGATCTTGTATCAGCAACACCACCTACCGCTGAAGCATTGGTCAATTTAATCTGAGATGGATTATCTGGGATAAACATTAAATCATTTCCAAAACCATCATTGTTTACATCACCACTCACTAAATAAGAAGTAGCATAGTTAGGTGCCCCCTCGTAGACAAAACCAAAAGAGGTTAAAGTATTCGCAAACAATTCTGTTTTGTAAATTAAGCTAGCAATAATTCTATGTGGTAAATAGTTATTAGAATAACCAATCGTAAAGTTGTTTGGATTATCATTGACTGCTTTAGAACCCCACATAGTAGATGCGGTAGAACCTGTTACAGATGCATCGTAAGCAACTTGTCTTGTATAAGCGGCAGTAGCAATAAAGTTTTTAGATATCTTTTGAACTTGTAAAGTTCCAGTAGCTGCGTAACCCTTACTTGAATTAGTCATGTAAATGGCATTACCAATTGCAGGATTACCTGGACTTGAAGCAGTAGTTCCACCCATTTGAGTTCCACCATTAGGGAATGAAGTGGTATAAGGGAATCTGTAACGACCATCGCTTAATTTGATCAAGCCTTTAGAAGGAAGTGCAATGTTTTGGAAAACAGAGGCGTCAATTTGTTTGGTATAAGTTCCTTCTGCAGTCACTGTCCAACCATTGCCTAATTTTTTATCAGCAGCTAAAGTTGCTTTAAAAACTTGAGGGAATTTATAGTTAGGATCGGTAACGTTGATAGAATAAGATTTAGCTAGACCAGCAGTAGCTGTTGGACGGTAAGCATTCACATCAGGATTGAAAATATTGGTATTTGGATTAGAGAAAGATCCAAACAAGGCCATACCTGAGTTTGAAGCTTGGTTAGAAATCCATACAAAAGGAGGAGCTCCTTGGAACAAACCAAGACCACCTCTAATTTGCAAGGTTTGATCACCATTTACATCATAGTTGAAACCAATTCTTGGTGATATTTGCACTGCGGTATTAGGTTGAGAACCTGTATTGGCATGTGTCTTGTTGTAAAAACGATTCAATGTATCTACTACTGGATTGTACAAGAAAGTATTGTAGAATTTAGTATAATCTAATCTTGCACCGTAAGTAATGGTTAATTTATCGGTGGCTCTGTATTTATCTTGAACAAAAAATCCAGCTTCAAAATCTTTAGGTCCTACCAATGGGAAACCACCAGCACCTAGAGTATAAGATAAGTTATAGGCAGCAGCAGGTTTATTATCAATAAAATCAGCTAATTTATTATACTGATAAGTACCTTCGTAGTTAGGAGAGAAACCGTTTAAATATTTTTTGTAAGAAGTTTGTGTTCCTAAAGTGATTTCATGGTCACCAGCATAAATAGACAATACATCATTGAATTGAAATACATCTGTATTTAATTTGTTACCATAAGTATACAATTCATAACCAAAAGAAGTAAACGCTTTTCCATTACCATCTAAGATATCCACCATTGGAAATGCTGCACTAGACAATGGATTTCTGAAATCTCTTAAAGCGGTATAACCCAATTGTAATTTATTGTTCATTTTATTAGAGAACTTCGTATTCAACTCACCAATAAATACATTGGCATTGTTGTTGATTTCATAACCTGCGCCAAAGAAAGGAAGTGCAGATCCGCTTGGTTGTCTACCGGCACTAAGTAATGAACCACTATTAGAGGGAGGAATTTGACTAGATGATTGTAAGTAACTATACTTTAAACTAAAAGTATTGTTTACGTCTATGTTCCAATCAATCTTGGCTGTCAATCTTTTAGATTTGGCTGCATAAGAATAACCTTGGTAAGGTCCTGGATCATAATTGTATTTTGATTTCAATAAAGAAGCCAAAGCATCTAAATCGGCTGCTTTAGCGGCAGACACAGTGATACCATCTGCAGGCTTAGAAGGAGTAGAAGCAGTCCACAATGTACCTGGAACAGATCTTTCTTCTTGCTCGCCATTGATAAAGAAGAATAATTTATTTTTAATTAAAGCACCACCCACAGTGAATCCCTTTAAATCATAATTGAAGTCTTGTTTTGGTACGGTAATTCTACCAGGCAAAGCACCCACTTCATATCCTTGTAAATCTTTGCTTTTGTAATATTGATACACCGAACCAAAATCTTTATTGGCACCACTACGAGAAACGGTGTTTACATTACCTCCAACGAATCCACCTTGACGTACATCAAATGGTGAAGTGTTTACTTGAATTTGCTCAATCGCATCTAAGGAAACTGCTTGCGCACCAGTTTGACCTCCAATGTCTCCTGATAAACCAAATGAGTTATTGAAGTTGGCTCCATCAACAGTAATGTTGTTTAATTGAGAACTCATACCACCAAAAGACATACCATTGTAAGTAGGTGTTAATTTGATGATGTCTTTGTAAGAACGAGAAATAGTAGGCATGCTCGTAATTTGAGTTCTACTAAAAGTTTCTTGAGAACCAGTTCTTGCGTTGTTGAAAATTTTATCTTGCTTGCCAGAAGTCACCACCACTTCTTTCAAAGTATTAGTTGTTTCTGCTAATTGGAAATTAGCTTTATAGGCTTGACCTAATAATAAAGTAATATCGTCTTGTTGGTCATTTTTAAAACCAACATAGGAAATTTGAACAAGGTAGGGGCCACCAATTTTCAAGTTGGTTAAATTGTATCTACCATCAGCACGTGAGGTAGTCACGTATTTTGTTCCAGTTGGTTGGTGCGTTGCTGTAATATTAACTCCAGCTAATCCTACAGAAGCATTGGTAATGGTTCCTTGAATTTCCGCAGTAGTTTCTTGTGCGTTCAACTTAATCATAGAGATTAAGAGTACGAATAGTACAGAAACAGATTGTTTTAAAAATCTTTTCATTTTGTTATTTATTATTGTTTTGGGAATATTCCGCAAAGTTAAAGCAAAACTTGTCAAATATATTCACATACCATTAACAAATAGTCATTAGTTAATATTGGGTTAACATTGGCCCGTTTCGAGTAAACATAATTGATTGAAAATTGTGTAACTAATTGATTTTAAATTACTTAATTCAAATACTTGGTCATCTATTTGACCCACTGGCAAAATTCGTTTGGTGGAACTGCTGATGAATACTTCTTTGGCCAATTTTAGCTCCTCCAGGGGGATGTTTCGGCACTCATATTCTAGGCCCAAATTTGCAGCTATTTGGAGGATGTTTTTTCGGGTAATCCCCTTCAACATATGGTTCTCTGGAGTCAATAGCTTGTTTTGAGGGCTGACCATAAAAATATTGGACCTAGGACATTCGCTTACAGAGGCCTCCTGGTAGTACAAAATATCGTTGGCCCCCTTGTTTTTCATCCAGGGTTGAAGCCAAATGGCCATCAAATAATCGGTGGTTTTTACCTCGGATAGCTGTCTTTGATAAGGATAACTGGCCAAATGAATGCCTTTTTCAGAAAATTGAAGGCTGGGTGGAGCAAGGGCTTGTTCTATAATAATTAAGTGGGGCTGGGAAATGGTATAGCCGTCTGGCGCATCTCCGCCAGCCATGAGTAAACGAATACCAGAGAATTCGAATTTATTTTTTTCTATCAGTGTGGCAACTATTTTTTTAATTTCTTCCCTTGATTCTATGATGGGCAAGCGCATGATGGAGGCCGAATTAAAAAAACGATCTAAATGATCCTCCATAAACAAGGGCTGACCATGAGCTACTCTTAAAAAATCAAAAATGCCATAGCCTCTTTGCACCAATAAATCGGATACAGGCACACCCGCATTTTCAAGTGGCTTAATTTGATGATTAACGTAACAATAAATTGTATTCAATTAAAAATATTTTAGTGGCTGTTTGGAATCTGCTTATTCAAATGTAAGAAATAAGCATTAGTAAAAGATCAAACTCATTATTTATTGATTAGTCCTATGATGCAAGTCATGTGTTTAAGTTTTCATAATTCCTATTTTTCGTTTTCAAAATAAAAAGGTTTGATCATCTCAATCAAAAAAATCATGTCAGCTACTCGTTTTAAATCAGGTGCTCAATTGTCCAATCAATCCATTACCATTTGGCGAATGGTTCAATTCTTGGTTTGGTTGATTGGAGCGGGTATATTAACTTGTTTATTATTTTTTCCAGCCATGGGCATTTTACTTTTTTGGAATATTTTAATCCCTATTGCCCCCTTTTTATTTGTAGTGGCAGTGGGCATTTGGAGAAATGTTTGTCCATTGGCCACGACTAATTTATTGCCAAGACATTTGGGTTTGTCTAAAAGAAAAAAATTAAGTCCTAAGCAAATTGGCATTTTAAATATCATTGCCACTTTTGCTTTATTCATTCTTGTGCCATTGAGGCATGCCCTATTTAACAGAAGTGGAATAGCTACTGGAATTTTAATTATAAGCATGGCCGTCATTGGGGTGACCTTAGGATTTTTTTACGAATGGAAAAGCGCTTGGTGTTCTGGTTTGTGTCCCATACATCCAGTTGAAAAATTATACGGGGGCAATGTATTTATGTCCATGCCCAATGCCAATTGTGAAACTTGTATGAACTGTGTGATTCCTTGTCCCGATTCAACGCCCAATGTAAATCCATTGACTGCGCATAAAACCGAATACAATGTACTAAGTGGTTTGATGATTATTGGCGGCTTGCCCGGTTTTATTTGGGGTTGGTTTCATGTACCAGATGCAACAAGCATTACTACTATTGAAAATTTTTTAAGCGTATATGAAATCCCAATGGTAGGCTTGGCCACTACTGCCATTATTTATTTTAATTTAAATAGATTGGTTAAAGTTCAACACAAACGCAAGCTCATCAGCCTATTTGCTGCAGCGGGTGTATCCTGTTATTATTGGTACCGATTACCTTCCTTGATTGGATTTGGCCAATTTGCTGATGATGGTTTATTAATTGATTTAAGCCATAGTCTTCCAGTATGGACAGTAGCCATGATGAGGATAATTACCACTGGTTTCTTTTTTTATTGGTTGGTCATCAGAAAACCCAACCATCAACCCTGGGTGATCAGGCCAGCATTTGCTAGGAAGCCCGCCTTGCAGCAGCTTTAAGCTTAGGTAGTTGAATTTCACATTCAATAAAATAAACTAAATTAGTAGACAAGTAAATTATTGTCTGCTAAAATATATTGAATGAATAGATTGCATACCGCCGATTATTTTGTTTTTTTTCTGTACTTTATTTTAATTAGTGCTTATGGCTATTATATTTTTCAAAAAAAGAAATCAGCTACTACTAGCTCCACCGATTTTTTCTTAGCAGAAGGTGCACTTACTTGGTGGGCCATTGGCGCTTCACTGATTGCTTCTAATATTTCCGCCGAACATTTTATTGGTATGTCTGGCTCCGGCTTTGCACTAGGCTTGGCCATATCTACTTATGAGTGGATGTCTGCATTTACTTTAATCATTGTAGCTGTTTTTATCTTGCCCATTTATTTGAAGAATAAAATATTTACCATGCCGCAGTTTCTATCTAAAAGATACAACGATACGGTAAGTACCATCATGGCTGTATTTTGGTTATTGGTATATGTGTTTGTGAATTTAACCTCCATTATTTATTTAGGCGCCTTGGCCATTTCATCTATTACCAATATAAGTTTTGAAGCAAGCATCATTGGATTAAGTCTGTTTGCAGTGATTGTTACTTTAGGCGGCATGAAAGTAATTGGCTATACCGACGTGATACAAGTAATTGTTTTAATTATTGGCGGCTTAGTCACTACTTATTTAGCTATTTCATTATTGTCTGAGCAATATGGTTATGGGGGTAATATACTACAGGGGCTGGCAGTTTTAAAAAGAGAAGCGCCTTCTCATTTTCATATGATTTTTGATAAGTCCAATAAATATTATCCGGAATTACCCGGTCTCTCTGTATTGATTGGTGGCATGATGGTGAATAATTTAGCCTATTGGGGATGCAATCAATACATTGTTCAAAGAGCCTTGGGCGCAGATTTAAAAACTGCGCGTAAAGGAATTTTATTTGCTGCCTTTTTAAAATTACTCATTCCCATCATTGCAGTACTTCCAGGTATTGCTATGTATGTATTACATCAAAAGGGAATGTTTCATGCAGAAATGTCGGACAGCCAAGGCATACTCAAACCCGATCATGCTTATCCAACTTTAATGAATTTATTACCCCCTGGATTAAAAGGGGTTGCCTTTGCTGCACTCACCGCGGCCATTGTAGCTTCCTTAGCAGGTAAAGCCAATAGTATCTCCACAATTTTTTCATTGGACATTTATAAAAAGTTTATCAATAAAAATGCTTCTGATAAAAAAATAGTCTTGATTGGAAGATGGGTGGTGATTATTAGCATGTTGGTGGCAGCCATTGTAACCCCTGCACTTCGTTCCTTAGATCAGGCTTACCAATTTATTCAAGAATACGTAGGTTTTATTGCACCAGGCGTACTCGCTATTTTCTTATTGGGCTTTTATTGGAAACGCACCAATTCTGCGGCAGCCCTTGCAGGTGCTTTGTTAACCATTCCTATTTCAACGGTATTAAAGTTTTTACCCAATTGGACCAATAATGCTTTTCCAAATTTCCCTTTCTTAGATAGGATGTCCATTACATTTGGACTCATTGTACTAGTGATGATATTTATAAGCCTGTCCAATCCTAGCAAAGAAAATAATTCAAAAGCGATAGAAGTGGATATGGCAATGTTTAAAGTAAGCCCTGAATTTGTGATTGGATCGGTGGTCATCATTGGCATTTTAGCAGCTTTATACACGGTATTTTGGTAGGAAAATTTGACAATTTTATAAAAAAAGACGATTTTTAATAATTCAAATCAATTAAGGCTATGTCAAACAACAATACAAACAATAAATTAGTGGATAGCAATAACCCACTTAAAAATTTAGACGAATGGGAAATGGATATATTGAATAGATACCCAGATCCTAATGCCATTGCCACCAATAAAGAAACAGAGGCATTTAGAAATTATGCTGCTGAAGAAAGAGATACCGTTAAAGAATTTTATAGATTAAATCATTCCTATCAATCTTATGATTTTGTGCTTCGTAAAAAAACCGACTTTTTACAATTCAATAAAAAGGAAATGCCTATTTGGAAGGCTTTTGATTTTTTAAATGAACTAGTAGACGATTCAGATCCAGATACCGACTTAGATCAAATGCAACATTTATTGCAAACTTCTGAAGCCATTAGAAATGATGGTCATCCCGACTGGATGGTACTGGTTGGTTTAATACATGATATGGGAAAAGTACTTTGTTTGTTTGGTGAACCACAATGGTCGGTAGTAGGAGATACTTTCCCAGTAGGTTGTGCGTATTCAGATAAAATTGTTTATCCAGAATTTTTTAAAAACAATCCTGATTATGACCACGAAATATACAGTCAAAAATTTGGTGTCTATGCACCTAATTGTGGTTTAAAAAATGTGCACATGAGTTGGGGACATGATGAATATGTGTATCATATGATGAAAGATTATTTACCTGAAGAGGGCTTATATATGTTGCGTTATCATTCTTTTTATGCGCAACACCGTGAAAATGCTTATGCGCATTTAATGGATGAGCACGATCAAGAAATGTTCAAATGGGTGAAACTATTCAATCCTTATGATTTGTATTCAAAAAATCCAAATCAAAAAAGTTGGGCAGAATTACAACCCTATTACAAAGCCTTGGTTAAAAAATATTTACCTGAAACTTTAAAGTTTTAGCTGACTTATTGATACAATTGATTGAATAGCATTTTATAAGTTCCATGTGTTTGTCCTCTGAAAGTAATTTCAGGGCCATACACAAAAAGCTTGCCAGCGCCTACTTTGGCTTCAAAGGCAGCAATGCCATCTTGCAAATAAGCTTGTCCAAATGCCCAGCCACTTCTTAAAGTTTTATCACTTGCATACCAAGCTAATGGAACTAGTTCTTTATGTGCAATGGCATCTGGCAATAATTTAAATACAGGACTTGCGCTAAAATATACATCTGCATTTTTATTCATACCCCAATTGGCCTTGTATTCATTGTCTACTGTTATTTGCATGACGCTTCCTGGAATATAAAATTTTTCACCAGGCAAAACTTTTTCTTTACCTGCTACCATTTCTACCAAGGCGTTTTTAACAGGTAGATTTAAATGATAGGCCAAATTTGCACTCGATCCAATGGTAATAATTTTTCCACCTTTTTGTAAAAACTCATTTAAAGCAGGAATAGATTTTTCTTTGTTGATTTTTCCCAACATATAACGGAACTCAGTTGGAATTTCTTCTGTCACTGGTTCTTTGTCTTCGTATGGAGAAGGCGCTTCGGCCTTTACAGAAGGAATGGCTCCTTCCACAAAAACAATTACATCAAATTGATCTCTTAAGCCACCTGCATCAATTTGTTTTGGATAAATTAATTTAAAGGGGAAATGGTAGTTTTCAAAAATCCATCTTACCCAACCAGAAGAAATAGATCCACCATATTTATCCCATAAAGCAATTCTTTGTGCATTCACTTTATCATTCATGCCTTGGGGTTTAATATTGACAGAAGTAAATCTAATGCCTTGCGCTTCGCTTAATTTTTCTATTTGTGCATCTACATTTCTATTGCTGGCCACATAATATTGATCCTTATTTTTAAAAACTTCCACCCCAGCACTTAAAAATTCATTGACTGCAATATAGGCTTCATTTTCATTGGTCGGAAAAGTATAGCCCATCCATTCTTTTGTTGGCTTAATGATACTCCCTATTGGTTTTTGTACTTGGCCATAAGCAATGGTTTCAAATGGTCCGTTGAAATCTTCTAAGATTCTATCAAACTCAATACCCATGGTAAATGCAGGCGTCCATCCTGCTGCATCATAGGGTCTTACTGGAGGACCCCCTGGATACAAGAAATCATTGGGATGATCCTGTGGTTCAAACATATCCAATACATGAGGTCTAAAGGCTTGATTGGTTTTTACAATATAAGCACCTGCAGGATAATTTTTTCCATTCACCGTAAATGAAGCAGTTGCTTTTTCAATCTTAATGCCACTTTGAATTAAAATATTGATAAAGGCAATGGCCGTTGTAGATTGTGTAATTGGAATGATATAGCCTCTTGGATCTCTGAAACTTGGGTTTTTATATACTTTATCATAATAGACTTGAGGGATGGTATCCGATTTCCCTTCTTTTTTATCTGCTTTAAATAATTCTGTAATTAGGTCTGATTTTTTAGGAGATAGGGTCCAGCTGTCTTTGCTTCCTGCTTCAATGCTATGTCTACCCATGGTATAAATATTCATCAATAATTCATCTTTATATCTAGCCGCATAATTTAATACGGCATAGTTTAAAGAAATAGAATAATCGATAGAATTTTTAAAATACCATTTTTGAGGACTGATGGGATAAGGTGTTGCACTGTTAGGAATCAATCTTTGTGGCACGAGTGGAATAGTGGAAGGGGTAGGACTTCCAATAATTTCCGTCAATAAGCCAATGATATTGTGGTAGTAAGCCGTAGTTCTTAAACCTCCATTCCACCAAGTAGAATACACCGAACCACCTTTCATGGTATATCCTGGTTTGCCTTCTGCATTCAAACGACTACTCATGGCAGCGCCCAGTGCATCAATGCCTGTCACTAATAATGGATCATAAACATAATTAAATGGATCGCGGTAAGGAGGGCCTGCCACTACCGAACCAGCAGGACCTGTTTGATGGTGATTGTATAAAACCTGAGGCATCCATTCGATGTATTGTTGACGACTCATATTTTTAGACTCCGCCATATTGGTCATAAAAAAATCTCGGTTATTATCATGGCCAATATATTTTTCATACAAGCGGGGCAAATTAGAAGTGGATCTTATTAAAGTATCTGCATTACGCATATACCAATTCGAAACCAATTCTTGTCCATCAGGATTGGCATGTACAAATAATATAATCGTAGATTTTAATATGCGTTTGGTTTCTTCATCTTCTCTTGTAATGATTTGATAAATAGATTCAATCCATTGATGTATGCCTGTAACTTCAGTGGCGTGTAAGCCTCCATCAATCCATACCACCGCTTTACCTTCTTTGGACATGCGCTTAGCTTCTTCTACAGATAGATTTTCGGCGTGGGCTAATTTTTGTGCAATTTTTTTGTATTTTTCTAAATTGGCTAAATTGCTAGGATCAGAAACAATCAGCATGTATTGATTGCGTCCCTCTTCTGTTTGACCAATCACTTGTAGTTTTACTTTTTTAGAGACTGCTGCTACCTTTTTTAAATAGGCTTCGGTTTGCGTAAACGTAGCCAATTGATAATTGTCTCCGATATTAAAACCAAAATGTGATTTAGGACTAGGTACTGTTTGTGCAGTCACCATAGAATGAGTACTTAAAATAAAAACAAGGGCAATAATAATTTTACGCATGGAAATAAGATTAAAAAAATTAATTTAAAAATAGCTAGTTTAAAAAATGGATGCAACAAAGGCTTGTCGATCGATAATAAATTGAATCAGCCTATCCAATTCAATATTGGCTCTTTTACAAGCGTCATCAATATCATCTCTAGAAACATTGGCAGCAAAGGCTTTGTCTTTGATTCTTTTTTTGGCTCCTTTTAATTCCATGCCCTTATAACCTTCGGGGCGCATTAAAGAATAAGCATGCATTAAACCAGAAAGTTCATCAAAAGCATACAACATTTTATCCATCTGCGTGATGGGCTCCACACCAAAATGTACCGGACCATGAGAAGCAATGGCTCTAATAATTTCTGGATCTATTTGTTTTTCCTCTAAGTATTCAATTATTTTTTTACAATGTTGATCGGGCCATTGATCCCAATCCGCGTCATGCAATAGCCCTGCCATTTCCCAACGCCATTGATCTTGCTCATTTAAATTTTCTATTTCTTTGGCCCAACATTTCATTAAATGAGCCACCTGCTTCATATGTAATTGCAATTTGGGATTCAATACCCAACTGGTGAATAAATCATTGGCTTCACTCACCGATAGCACCTTGCCTTTATTGGCAGGATCACCAAATTCAGAACGTCCCAAAATCAATGACATACTTTTTACTTTTTTTAAAGTTACTTACTCCTAGGTTTAATTCTGTTTTATTTACTTGTTTTAATCATTTGCATTTTACCATTCATGAGCACCTTGGCTGTTGCTTGATTGGATGATTTTATTTTTAGATTGGTCACTTGACCCGCATTCCAGCTCATCTCAATTTCAAAATTACCTCTGGTTTTTAGTCCTTTGATCGTGCCTGAAGGCCAGGCCTTAGGTAGTGCAGGTAACAATTCGATGTATTCAGCATTAGACTGGACCAACATTTCAGCCACAGCGGCTGCCCCTCCAAAATTTCCATCAATTTGAAAAGGAGGATGTGCGTCTAATAAGTTGGGATAAGTACCGCCCGCATTGGTATAGTTTTCTTTAGTTTCATCTGGAGGTACATATTTTAATAATTCACGGTACATTTTATAGGCATGATCGCCGTCTTTTAACCTTGCCCATAAATTAATTCTCCATCCCTTAGACCAACCAGTGGTTTCGTCTCCTTTAATTTCTAAAGTTTTTTTGGCAGCGGCCGCAATCAATGGTGTTTTATCTACCGTCACATGGTTACCAGGAAACAATCCATACAAATGTGATTGATGACGATGCTTGGGTTCATTGTCTTCCCAATCATAATACCATTCTTGTAAATTACCTGCCTTGCCTACTTGATAGCCATGTAAATTATTTAATGCCGTATTTATTTTACCTGCAAATTCATTGTCATTTTTTAAAACTTTTTGTGCCGCAAGAATGTCTAAAAATAATTCTCTAATCATCGCTAAATCGGCCGTGCCTCCAAAAAAGGTGGACCCTACAAAACCACTGGGCATTTTAAAAGTATTTTCTGGAGAAGTGGAGGGAGAAGTAATTAATTGACCACTACTGTCGGGCACCAGCCAGGCCAAACAAAATTCTGCTGCCCCACGCATAATTGGATACGCATTTTTTTCTAAAAAGTTTTGGTCTTGGGTATATAAATAATGTTCCCATAAATGCGTAGATGCCCATGTGCCGCCCATGGCCCAATTGGCCCAAACAGGATCTCCACTGCCAAAATTACCCACAGGATTAGACATGGCCCAAATGTCTGAATTATGATGGGCCACCCAGCCTGGCATATTGTAAAATGTTTTAGCAGTTATTTTTCCTGTGGTAGAAAGATTCCCAATAAATTGTAAAAAAGGCAAATGCATTTCGGAAAGATTAGTATTCTCTGCCAACCAATAATTTTCTTCCGCATTAATATTGATGGTATAATTGCTTGACCAAGGTGGTTGAATATAAGGATTCCACAAGCCCTGTAAATTAGCAGGGACGCCAGGCGTACGCGAACTAGAAATTAATAAATAGCGGCCGTACTGAAAATATAAGGTTTCTAAATAAGGATCTTGTTCGCCTTTAGCATAACGTTTCAAACGCTCATCCGTAGGTAGGTTCACTAAGTCTTTCTCCGCTAATTTTAATTCAACACGCTTAAAATAATTTTGATAGTCTTTCACGTGTTGTTTTTTAATCTCAGCCCAACCCGCTTGTTTGGCATGATTCATTTGTGTTTCAGCAATAGCAATATTGTTGAGTCCTTTGGTGGCGGGGTCTTTATCAAATCCATTGAAACTAGTGGCCATGGAAACATAAATGGTCGCCTCAGTGGCACCGGCTAAACTTAAGGAAGAATCGGTTTTTGTAATTTCACCCGAAGCAGATTGAATTTGTAGATTAGCTGTAAATCGAGTACCTCTTTTGCTATCAAACATTACCGCATTGCGGGTTTTTTGCACATAGCTGGGATCTGCTTTGACTGGGGCTATTCCATTGATTTGAATGGTATTGTTGTTATTACTCGTACTGTGTTGCAAGAGCGATTGAAAATAAACGGTAAAGCCAAGTGCACCTGCTTTTTTACTGGTTAAATGGATGGCGAATATTTTATCGGGATTAGAAACCAAATATTCTCTTTCAATTACATTGTTGTTAGAAGTAGTCTTCACTTTTGCAATGGCATTATCAATATCTAATTCTCTATAATAATCTGTGATGTAAGGATCGTCATTGATTTCTAAAAACAAAGTGCCCAGTGGTGCATAAGATTCTGAAAACTTTCCTTGTAATTTTTTAATGAGCTCTCCCGCTTTTTTATAATTTTTTTCTTGCAATGCTTTTCTTACCCCGGGTAAATTTTTATATGCCTGCGGATTCATATTGGCATTGACTGGTTCGCCCGACCATAAGCTAAGGTCATTTAAATAGATCTTATCCGTAGCAATGCCTCCAAATACAGTGGCTCCTTGACGACCATTACCTAATACCAAGGCCTCTTCAAAATATTGCGCCGGATTGGCATACCAAAGTTTAAGGGGTGCTTGAATAGAGAGTACTGACACTGAACTGCTAGTAGGACTAGTCGTCTTTTTTTTAATTTGCTTTTTTTGTGCCAATAATAAAAGGGGGCAACAAATTAAAACACAAATCTTTAAAGCTGCTTTCATAGACGGGGCTTAAATAAATAAAATTAAATAGGTAATGAAGTTACAAAAACCATGGTTGGCATCAAAGAATTGTTTAAATTCAGCTATGGAACCATCCAATTGATTACTTAAAAATGATACAATGAAAAATTATTTAAAAATGGCCCTGGCACTAGGTCTTTGCTTATTGTTTTGTACACCCAACTTGATGGCACAAGTCATTAAAGAAAAAAGTAGAATCATTGTAATTGGCGCACATCCAGACGATTGTGACAACGAAGCGGGCGGTACTGCAGCCTTATTAGCAAGCATGGGCCATGCTGTAAAATTTGTAGCGGTGACCAATGGCGATGCGGGTCATCAAAGTATGAAGGGAAAAGAATTGGCCGCACGCAGGTATGCAGAAACACAAGAAGTAGCTAAAAGATTAGGTATCACTTATGATGTGCTTGATAATCACGATGGCGCTTTACTACCCACCTTAGAAGTAAGATTGCAAATCATCAAAAAAATTAGAGACTGGAATGCCGATGTAGTGATTGCGCCAAGACCCAATGATTATCATCCTGACCACAGATATACAGGGGTCTTAGTGCAAGACGCCGCCTACATGGTGGAAGTACCCAATGTGGCTCCAGACGCACCGGCACTTAGAAAAACACCTGTTTTTTTGTATGCCCAAGATCATTTTCAAAGACCCAATCCTTTTAGACCAGATATCGTGGTAGACATTAGTGCAACTTTTGCAAAAAAGATTTTAGCCTTTGATGCACATGTATCTCAATTTTATGAGTGGATGCCTTGGATAGGAAGATACGAAAAAGACGTGCCAGCAGGAAAAGAAGAACGCTTAGCATGGATGATGAAATTATATGATCGTCCGATGAAAGACAATATCAGAGCAGGGATGGTGAAATGGTATGGTGCTTCAAAAGCAACCAAAGCAAAACATGCAGAAGCTTTTGAAATTTGTGAATACGGCGCACAGCCTAATGAAGCAGAAATAAGAAGATTGTTTCCGGTACTTATAAAATAAAAACTACCCTCAACCAATTCATGATGTCAAAAAAATTAAACTACAGTTGGTGCATCGCCTTACTATTTTTTTATGGTAGTAGCTTAACTGCACAAACCAATAATAAACCTTCATTGTTGGTAAAAAAAACAAAAGATTTTGTGCTTAGTGGCCAGGGAGATGCCGCCAATTGGAACAGCACCGAATTTGTCGCCTTACATAAAAAAGAACCAGGAACTGTCAACTATCATTCAAAGTTTAAAATTTTATATTCTGATTCTGGTATTTATTGTTTGTATATTTCTGAGGATGCAAAAATTACCTCTACCTTAAAAGAAGATTTTGCAGATTTATACAATGAAGATGTGGTAGAAGCATTTTTTTGGCCTGACGAAAAATCGGTCATCTATTTTGAGTATGAATTATCACCCACCAATTATGAATTGCCTATCCTGGTACCCAATTACAAGGGGAAATTTTTAGGTTGGCGTCCATGGCATTATGAAAATGAGCGCAAAACTAGACATGCCGCTTCCATTCAAAAACAAGGAAACCAAGTGCAGTCCTGGACTGCAGAGTTTTTTATTCCTTATACATTATTAAAGCCCTTACAAAATGTGCCGCCTGTTTCAGGCATGAAATGGCGTGCCAATTTTTACAGGATTGATTATGACCAAGGAAATAATTTTTGGACCTGGCAGCCCACCAGATTAAATTTCCATGATTATGAAAAATTTGGTACCCTTATTTTCGAATAAATATGGTCTTACTCTATTGATTATCCTTTTTTAGGACTTAACAAATTATCTAAATGGTTTAGTTCTCTTGCTAATTCTGCCTTTAACTCTGCAAATACTTTATAGGAACCTGCGGTAGGTTTGTAATCTCCAGATTCCACTATACGCATTAAGGCCGCCAATTTATTGTTTAATTTGATAGGAAAATTTAAAGGGTCTTGTGAACTTTGATTTTTCACTTGATATAAATTTTCTTCAATAGTTGAAATCTCTTGAACAAATTTATTTATTTCATTGCTTCTTTTTGGCTTTGCCGTGGACAATTCGGTTTTCAATTTTTCTTTGATCACTCTAATTTTGATGACTGCATCATTGGCCTTGCTTACCTCATCTCTTATTTGAAGAGACAACTTAAATTTCTCTTCCATATCGGCAAGGCTGACATCATTGACTCTTGGATCTAGTTTAATCTCAAACGGTGCTGTTACAGATTTTCCACCTGCTGTCATGCGTACTTGATAGTTGCCTGGAACCGCCACTGGGCCTGTATATATAGGAGCACTCCAAAAAATCATTCCTTTAAAATAAGTAGCACCAGGATATTTTAAAT
>Ga0214919_10001599_pt1 | contig 36760 bp, 38 predicted proteins | sample LL1503_MetaG_FD_177994 | JGI IMG/M metagenome (GOLD analysis project Ga0214919, IMG submission 177994) | Freshwater microbial communities from Lake Lanier, Atlanta, Georgia, United States - LL-1503 | ecosystem: Environmental > Aquatic > Freshwater > Lake | place: USA: Georgia | collected...
GGCCTGCTGCAAGCCCCATGTTTAGTAGGTTTGTCGCATTTAGGATACATTTTTGAGTCCCCTGCGTCTACCAATTTCACCACCCGGGGAGTGTGTAGCGAAGCGACGGATTATGGCGCAGGCGTTTGCGTCAATTGTCGTTTGCACATCGCTTGGCTGGTCCTTGTCTGTGATTGCGCCCCCCCACCGCATTGTTTGGGTTTCGGTTGCCCTAGTCGTAATGGCCGGACGGACACAAGGCTATGCACAAATGGTCACCCCGCAGAGAGTTGTCCCCTGGTGTGCAAGTGTGGGTTTGACCCGACACTTCACCGTGCCCCTCTTGGCGCGCAATTGTCGGATGTTTGGATAGCCCCGGTTCCGGCCGCCACTTGAAATTGACCAAGTTTTCAAAATATTGACCGCAATAATCCTCGACATTGCGTACGAAGTTACGTACACTTTACCGTATTGGAGAAATTGATGAACGCACTATCCGCCAGTGAAGCAAGGGCCAATTTGTATCGCCTAATGGACGAGACCGCAAGCTCGCACCAGCCCGTACTGATCTCGGGCAAACGAAACAATGCCGTACTAATTGCCGCAGATGATTGGAGTGCAATACAAGAGACTCTGCATCTGCTGTCCGTACCGGGTATGAGGGAGTCCATCAAGACCGGCATGTCCGAACCGTTGGACAAAAGTGCCAAGGTCTTGAAGTGGTGAGCTGGTCCGTCGTCTACGCAAAGCAAGCGTTGAAGGATGCGGAAAAAGTAAAGGCCGGTGGGCTAAAAGAGAAAGCCCAAGCCCTCTTGGGTGTCCTTGAGAGCGATCCTGTCCAAAACCCGCCGCCCTTTGAGAAGCTGGTGGGTGACCTCTCGGGTGCGTATTCGAGACGGATCAACATCCAACACCGTCTGGTCTTTGAAGTGTTTTCGGAGCAGCGCACGGTTCGTGTCTTGCGGATGTGGACGCATTACGACTAGCGTACAAGCGAACGTCAACCCCGCGATATTGACTTGTCCAAGCAAGCGCCAAGAGGCACCCCATGGCATAGACGTAATGGCCAGATGTACGAGAGCCTATGCATAAATGATCGGTGGGGAATTTGAAGATCAAACCCAACCCTGCCGCCAGACCTCAGCGTCTTGCAGATCGCGCCATGGGATGATCTGGCTTGCCTTGGAAAACACGGATTCAATTTCCACCAATTCAATAGGATCGGTGGGCAACTCTGGTTGGATCACCCGGCTGATAAGAAAGTGCTTTTGCTTGGCCACGGGCGTTACGGCAGTCCACTTGCTCAGCAGCAGTTTCTTGGGGTTCAAGGGATTCATGGCTGGTGATCTCAGTTGAGCTGTTGAAGGCTACCTAGTATCGCTTCTAGGCTAGTACCCAAAAGGTCAAAGCAGGCTAGACGCTGGCCGGTGCATTTGCGTAGCCTAAAGTTCAGTGACAGATACGACTCTCCTGCCGGGCATAAGATGAAATTGGGTCAGGCCGCATGGCTATGCCGCCTTGTTACCATGCTTTAGTGCTTTTTCAAATTTTTGAGATGTAATAAATGGACCTAAACGCCGACTACAGCAAGAGAGTTGTGATTAACCACCATGATTTATCTTGGGTTCCCAGCCCTGAATCGGGGGTTGAGAGGCGAATGCTTGAGCGCACCGGTGATGAGGTCGCAAAAGCAACTTCTATCGTTCGCTATAACCCTGGATCTAAGTTTCAAACCCATACCCATGAGTACGGTGAAGAGATATTGGTATTGGATGGGATATTCAGCGATGAAGTTGGCGACTATCCCGCTGGTACTTACATCATGAATCCGCCTGGCTCTTCACATGCACCCTATAGCAAAACTGGTTGCATTCTTTTTGTAAAGTTACGACACCTTGGTCCGGATCAAGTAGAGCGAGAAGTGGTGCACACTGAAACAGCTCCATGGTACGAAGGCATGGTGTCCGGTCTGAATGTCATGCCGCTCATGCGGCAGGGCAGTGGATCGACTTTAGTGAAGTGGGCACCTCAAACCTATTTCAACCCACATAGACACCATGGGGGCGAAGAGATCTTTGTAGTGGATGGCGTGTTTGAAGATGAGTATGGGCGCTATCCAACCGGCTCATGGATTAGAAGCCCTCACATGAGCTTTCACCAGCCCTTCAGCAAAGAGGGCTGCACTATCTTTGTAAAAACAGGACATCTATTGAGTTAATTGGAATGAAATGCCCATCGATAGCAGATCAGCGTTTTGAAGGCCTGTCGCCAATGACTGCACTAAAGTAACTAAATACTATGAGGTGCAGCCGTGAACAAATACCTTTGCTTGTACACCGGGGCACAAGCCAAGTCCGATGTGTGGACGGGCGCGGTCAAAGCGGAGCGCGCATCGGCAAGCATGCGGGCATGCACGCTGTGGACTACTACGCCCGGTTTTTGCTTACAGGCGAATCCGTTATACCGTCGGTTTCGTGCCAAAGAGGGCTTGGATGGCAGTGTCGTCAAATCCCTGGGCGCGTGCAAAGCTGGTTAGGCTCGCCATATCGGGCAAGGCGGCATCGCTGGTGATCACATTCATGTTCTTTCCCAGGGGAACAACCTGCAAACCGGCGCTTGTGCTTGGTGTATCGGCAAGGGCTTGCCGCTGTGTCTTGAACATCTGTCCCGACAGGATTTGTGAAAAATCACTACCCTGGGCCTTTGAATCGACCTTCTTAGCAGCGGGAAGCGCGTGCCCTGCACTGGGGGAAACCTGTGTGGGCGTCAAAGAATTAAGTTTTGCTTCCATGTAACAACCATTTCTGAAGAGGCCACGCAAAGCGGCAAACACAAAATACTAAGCAATAATCATGCCTCTAAAGTTCGACATTCACAAAGTTAGCTTAGAAATTAATTGTGAAGTGCTATCAGTTCACCTTTGGCCCACATTTCCCGCAGACGGAATTTCTGGATCTTGCCTGAGCCGGTAAGCGGGAACGTCTCCACCACCAACCATAGACAGGGGGTTTTGTGCGGTGCCAGGTGTTGGCGCATGTAGGTGGTCAATTCCTCGACGGTTGGCTGTGGCCCCGGTGCTGGGCGAATCACAGCGGCCACCTCCTCGCCCCATTTGTCGTGTGGAACGCCCACCACCGCCACTTCAGCCACCTGCGGGTGACGGAACAGGCACTCTTCCAGCTCGCGCGGGTAGATGTTCTCGCCACCGCGGATGATCATGTCCTTGAGACGTCCTTCCACGGTGCAATAGCCACGCTCGTCCATCGCGCACAGGTCGCCCGTGTGCAGCCAGCCTTCGCTGTCAATGACTGCGGCCGTGGCATCGGGCATCTCGAAATAGCCGAGCATCACGTGATAGCCGCGGGTGCAGTATTCGCCAATTTGGCCGACCGGCAAGGTAGTGCCGGTCTCCGGGTCGACGACCTTGACTTCGACACCCGGCATAGGCAGCCCGATGGTGCCGGCCTTGTCGGCCAAGGCGTCATCCGGGCGAGTCATTGACGCCACGGGGGAGCATTCGGTCTGGCCAAACACAATAGTGAAGGGCGCGCCCAATTGCTGCTCGAAACGCGTGACCAGAGCGGCGGGTACCAAAGACCCGCCCGAACATAGTGCTTTAACGCTGGACAAGTCCCGTTGCGCAAAGCTGGGGTGCTCGGTCATGGCGATGAGCATGGTAGGCACCCCGACCATTGCGTTACCACGATAGGTTTCAAACAACTCCAGGACCAGGCCAGGTTCGAACGCTTCAACCAGCACTTGGGTGGCGCGCTTAGAAAGTGCCCCGAGCACGCAACAGACACAGCCACCGGTGTGAAACAAGGGCATCGTGGTGACCCATACATCGCCGTCGTTTACGCCCATGGTTTGCGCTGTGTGGGCACCGTTATTGACCAAACCACGGTGGTGCAGCAAGGCCCCCTTTGGGAAACCGGTGGTGCCTGATGTGTATTGGATCATTACGGCATCGCTGGCTTGCACCGATGGCAGTTCGATGGTTTTGTCGTCGCCAGCCGTAACGAAAGCATCCCACTCAGCGAAGCGGATCACTTCGCGCAGTTCTGGACACCGCGCGCGGACTTGCTCGATCGTGGCCAGCATGGGATTGCCGCGGAACTCATCAACCACCACCACGCCCGCGCAGCGCGATTGCTTGAGGACGTACTCGACCTCGCTTGCGCGCAGCCCGGGGTTGACGGTCACTAGTACCAGGCCAGCCATCGCCGTGCCAAATTCCATCATCACCCATTCGGGCAGGTTTTGAGCCCATACCGCCACGCGCTCTCCCGGCTTAAAGCGGGCGCTTAAGGCGCGGGCAGTGCGCTCGCATTGTGTGTACAGCTCGGCATAGGTCCAACTGTGCCGAGCGCTGGGGTCAGCAGTGCCGGCAATCAGCGCCAGGCGGTCTGGCACAGTTTGCGCAGCCCAGGAAAGGGCGTCGCCCAGGGTTTGCTCCCGCACCGGCGGATGATCGGCTCCAAAAGCATGAGAAACAGTTAATGGCATGGTGTTCGCTGATGGGTATGCAGTGGTCATTTGAAATATGCAGCGCGCAAAATGGGTATCCGTACAGCTCCGCCTAAATGGTTACCAGGAAGGCGAAAGGGATAACTAATTCCGTGAATGCAATTTAGCCTGTCGCTATACCAATGTCAATCATGTGTAAGTCACCCCCCTCCACATATCTCGCCTGTCATTGGTAAAAACTTCTCTAACGGTTCGGGCGTCAGGGCTACATCGCGGTCGAGCCGATCAAAAATTACCAGACCAATGGCATCTCAGGTAATTGCAATAAATTTAATGTTTTTAACAATTTACTTTTTTAAAAAAGTGATTTGTGTTACTGTTTGGCGGCGTTTTGCCTGAAACCCGGGGGGATGGGTATGCGCGAGGACGGCCCTTCGGGTCCGATATGCATCATCAAATCACTAAAGGAAGCATCACATGCCACAAGTCGTAGTACAAACCATGTTCAAGCCCAACCCGGGTGCCGACATGATGAAGTTAATGGATTTGGTAAAGGAGTCGGCCGCAATCTTTAAGCGCCACGGCGCCGATGTATCGGTCTGGGCCGTGTCGGGCGGTGAAATCGGCAATATGGTGTTTGCCGCGCGCTATGACAGTTTTGCAGCCTATGGCGCCTGTATGGAAAAGGTTTATTCCGACCCGGCCTTTGCAATATGGAATGCCAAAGGCGTTGCCTCTGGTTTAAGTACCTGGGTACGTAGCAATGTGGCGCGGGAAGTTTCGATAGGCTAGTAAACCCAGTTGAGCGTTTTTTGCTTCTACCCTTAGGATTTTCTATTAAATCTATACGGGCTATTTTCTTCGAAATTTATTTATTTGGAAATTAATATGAACGAACAACAAATATTTCAAAATCTGAACATCGCCGTGATCGGCAATGCTATCTATACCTGCGGTGTATTTTTTCTGATTTGGGTCAGTTTTCGCGCAGCGCGCAGCGCTCGTGATGAAAATGCCTCTGTGGTACCCAAGGTGCTTGTCAGTTTGTTCGGCTTGGGCGTGGTATTTAACGGCCTATTGCTTGGCGGGTTCTTGCGTCTGAATATGGCGAGCGCCGCGGGCAATCTTCAAGCGCTAAAAGCCGCCGGGGAAAAGCTCTCTGGAACTGCTGAGGTGTTTTTAACGATCCCGATGGTGACTCAGGCTGATGCAAAGTTCTCTATGGTTCCTGACCCAATAATGTTTGTATGGTGGACTGTCGTGGTACTTTTGATTTTGGGTATAACCTGGATACCTGTGAAGAAATAGATATTCAGTTTGACTGGCGACACAAAAAAAGAGCTCTCGCACCGGCCGATTTCAGGCCAATGCGGGAGCTCCTATTTAGTCTTATGTCGACTGCTTAGGCGGCCATAGCCGGATAGTCGGTGTAGCCCGCTTCGCCCGGCGTGTAGAACGTGCCCATGTTGGGAGCGGCAAGCTCCGCACCTTTTTGCATCCGTGCGACCAAGTCCGGATTAGAGATAAAGGGCCGGCCAAATCCGATCAAATCGGCTTGACCCGCCGCAAGTGCTTTCTCAGCCGTTTCGCCGGTGAAGCCGCCTGCCAGGATAAAGGTGCCCTTGAACAAGCTGCGCAGCTTGGCCTTTAGCGCATCGGGCACGGCTGGCGCACCCATGGCGGAATGGTCTAGCAAATGCACGTACATCAGTCCTAGGATGGACGCTTCGGTGACCAACGCCTCGTATTGCGCCTCTACACCTTCAAACCCGCCGGTGCCATTGAAAACGCCATGGGGCGAAATGCGCATGCCAACACGGTCTGCGCCGATCGCAGCTACCGTGGCGCGCATGATTTCCAGGGCAAAGCGATTGCGGTTGGCAGCGCTACCGCCGTAGGCGTCTTCTCGCTTATTCACGTTAGCGTTGAGAAATTGCTCGATCAAATAGCCATTAGCGGCATGCAGTTCGACTCCGTCAAACCCTGCTTCCATGGCTAGCCGCGCGCTGTGGGCATACTCGGCCACGGTTGCGGCGATTTCGTCTGCCGATAGCGCGTGGGGCTGCATGTGAGGTTGCATGCCTTTTGCGTCGGTATACATCTCGCCTTCGAGCACCTGGCCGGTCGGACCAATGGCTTTGGCACCCGACGGCAAATTGGCCTGACCCACCACGCGGCCACAATGCATAAATTGGATGACAATCTTTCCGCCCTTGGCGTGCACGGCGTCAGTCACCACCTTCCAGGCCTTGACATGTTCTTGGTTGAACAGGCCGGGGATACGCGCGTAGCCCAGTCCGTTGGGGGAGGGCGAGGTGCCTTCGGTAATGATCAAGCCGGCGCTGGCGCGTTGCGCGTAGTAGCTCGCCATCAGAGCGTTGGGGGTATTGTTGTCGACGGCGCGGCTACGTGTCATGGGTGACATCACGATACGGTTGGCAAGCGGCAATTTGGCCGCAGAGTAACTCTCGAAAAGCATGCGTAATCCTTAAAATTGGTTTTGGTTTCCAGCGAAACTTTAAAGAATTGAGGGCAAATTCGCTAATTACAAGCTTTGCACCGGGACTATTGACTTAGCAATGCGCTGCCTTAGGGACAGGGAGGTGTGCGGCGTGACACAGCTATTTCCCAGCCGAGCAGAGTCTTATCCGGGGAGTTTTAACCCGCGCCTATTTACCAATTAATCAGCAACCGCGATGACTATCGCTGACTCATCTACCGCAGCTGTAGCCGCTTGGCCCGGCGAAAAAAGTTGAGCATCAATACAAAAGCCAATCAAGTTCAGGCCGGGCGTGAGCTGAAGCGATGTCTCTGTGTCCTGCAGTGAAGCTGGTGCGCTGGACACCTTACCCTGAACCAGGTTCAGGCCCGTCGCCCCCTCGATTGAAGAGCCTATGCTCACCGCTGTGGCTTTGCATAGCGCTAACGCATTCATGCCCACCTGCAAGCCTAAGAGCTGGGCGCTTTCTCCGGTTATTCTGGATACCAAGGTCGCGCCATGAGAGAGTTCAATATGGATGCGCACAGTGTTGCCCTGCTGGGTAATCGATTTGATTTTGCAGGGCAGTTGATTGCGCATACTGGTTCTCAAGCCTAGGCCTATCAGGCCGGAAACGTTCAAGGCCGTGCCTGCACCTTGCTCTAGTGTGGCAAGTACATTGGATCGAGCCTGCCGCAGCAGAGCCGAAGCCTCCAGCAGTTGCACGCCAGCGGGCGTCAACCGCGCGCCACCCCCGCCACTGCCCCCCACCGCCTTTTCCACCAAGGGCGCGCCGGCCAAATTGCTTAGAGTCTCTAAGGCTTGCCAAGCCGCTTTGTAGCTGACATTGGCGCCGCGTGCGGCCTCGGATATGGAGCCGACTTCCCCGATGCGCTGCAATATATCGAGCCGCTTGTCGGTGGTTTCGTGCCCAAAGGCTTGGGCATATTGCAATGCGCTTTGTTTCATGGAGCGTATTTACCTAGGGTTAACGCTATACCCAAATGGAATAGCGGCAGTACACTCGCTATTCTAATTTTGAACAGCGATGGTTTCCGTGCCCAACCTTATCCTCTGGATCGCCACATTAGTTAGCCTGAGCTTGCCTTGCCAAGCCGCCGAAGTGAACGCCGCGGTGGCGGCCAACTTCGCGGCGCCCATGCAAAGAATCGCCATGGCGTTTGAGCAGGAGACGGGCCATAAACCCATACTTTCTTTTGGCTCGACTGGCAATCTTTATGCGCAGATTCGCAATGGGGCGCCCTTTCAGATCCTACTTTCCGCCGATAGCCAAACGCCGGCTAAGCTGGAGAGCGAGGGTTTGGGACTCACGGGTAGCCGTTTCACCTATGCGGTCGGCACGCTCGTGCTCTGGAGCAAGCAGCCGGGGTTCGTCGACGAAAAGGGCGATGTCTTGCGTGTCGGTAAGTTTGAGCGCATCGCCATCGCCAACCCCAAACTGGCACCCTACGGTGTGGCAGCCCTGCAGACCCTCACTCAGTTGGGCGTACTGTCTAGTGTGCAGCCCAAGCTAGTCCAGGGGGAAAACATCGCGCAGGCTTTTCAGTTTGTAGCCACTGAAAACGCGCAGTTGGGTTTGGTCGCTCTATCGCAGGTAATGGTTGACGGAAAGATTGCGCAAGGGTCGGCCTGGATCGTGCCTTCCAAGTTTCACGCGCCGATTGCGCAAGATGCCATCTTGCTGGTCAAAGGCCGCGATAACCCTGCGGCTGCGGCGCTGATGCGCTATTTGCAAAGTGACAGGGTCAAAACCATTATTCGGTCCTACGGCTACACCCAGTGATGAACATTCCATTGAACCATGAGGCATGGGAGGCCATAGCCTTGACCTTGGAGCTGGCGGCATCAACGACCATGATTTTGTTAGTGGTGGCCACACCTTTAGCTTGGTGGTTGTCGCAGACGCAGTCCCGATGGCGTGCACCTATCAGTGCGCTGGCGACGCTACCGCTGGTGCTTCCGCCATCGGTGCTGGGCTTCTATTTGCTGGTGGCGATGGGGCCGCAAGGTCCCTTGGGTCAACTCACGCAGGCTTTGGGCTGGGGAGTTTTGTCCTTTACCTTTACCGGTCTACTCATTGGCTCTGTGATTTTTTCGTTGCCCTTTGCCGTACAACCGGTGCAACATGCTTTTGAGTCGATGGGTCAGCGGCCCATGGAAGTAGCGTTTACTTTGGGAGCAGGGCCATTGGACGCTTTTTTCTCAGTCGCACTACCGTTAGCGCGCCCGGGGCTGATCACAGCCGCTATCTTGAGCTTCTCCCATACGGTGGGTGAATTTGGCGTGGTATTGATGATCGGCGGCAACATACCCGGCAGTACGCGGGTGGTGTCTACCCAGATTTATGGGCATGTGGAAGCGATGGAGTACGCGCAGGCGCACTGGCTTGCAGGCTGCATGCTGGTTTTCTCATTTGCAGTTCTGCTGGCCTTGTCCATGATGCGCAAGCGCGTGGGGCGGGTCTTGCCATGAGCACCAAAGAAGGATTGCGTATCCGGCTGAGTTTGACGCGCCCGGATTTTGCGCTTCAAGTGGATCTTGATTTGCCGTCGACGGGTATCACCGTACTTTACGGGGCCTCAGGTTCGGGAAAAACCAGCTTGCTGCGATGTGTGGCCGGACTCGAGCGACCAGCCGATGCCTTAGTGCGCGTGGGCCGGGATCTTTGGCATGACGATGCACGCGGCGTCTACGTTCCCACTTGGCGACGCGACCTGGGTTACGTGTTTCAAGAGGCCAGTTTGTTTGAGCATTTGAGCGTTCAAGAGAACCTTAGCTACGGCTTGAATCGATCAAGGAAGGCAGGCGCTGCGCAAGCGCTGCTGCGCGCTATTGAATTGCTTGGAATTGGCCATCTGACGCGCCGCCATCCGGGAAGTTTGTCCGGGGGGGAAAGGCAGCGGGTTGCGATTGCCAGAGCCCTGGCAAACCAACCCAGCCTTTTGCTGCTTGACGAGCCTTTGGCCTCGCTGGACATGGCCCGCCGCCAAGAAATTCTTCCCTGGTTGGAAAGCATGCGCGACGAGTTGTACATCCCAATGCTTTACGTCACCCATTCGGCCGACGAGGTGGCCAGACTGGCTGACCACCTGGTATTGCTTGCGGGCGGTTGTGTCAAGGCGCATGGGCCCGCGCAGGATGTTTTGGCTCGCGTGGATAGCCCGGTCATCGTGGGTGAGGACGCGGGCGTTTTACTCTATGGCAGAGTGTTGCGGCGCGATACCCAATGGCATTTATCTGAAGTGGGGTTTCCAGGTGGTGCCCTCTGGGTGCGCGATACCCATCTGGCTGTGGGTCAGCAGGTGCGGCTCAGAGTTCTCGCTAGAGATATAAGCATCACCATCCACGAAACGCAGGACACCAGTATTCAGAACCACCTGAAGGCGCGCGTCGAAACTATTGTTGATGATGTGCATCCCTCCCAGGCCTTGGTTCGGTTGCGCTGCGGCGAATCAGTACTTTTAGCCAGGGTGACCAAAAGAGCGGTGAGCGCCTTGAACCTATCTGCAGGCAAAGCGGTCTGGGCCCAGATCAAGTCGGTCGCCGTGATTGAGTAGGAAATTCCTACAAGCCTTCCTCAGGGTAGGGGCGCATCCGGCACGCCTGTCAGCTTGCCCAGTTCGCGGTGGAAGTGCGACAACATGGGCTCGTTTTGGCCGAAGACGACGCCCGGGATTCGCCCGCTGGCAAGGTTGATGTGGATGTTTTGCTGCTGGGTAAAGTCTTCGCCCGAAATCACTTCGGTGGAGACCTTCCAGCTCTTGTTCCAGCGGGCCGCATCAGCTTCACTGCTAATGGCCTCGGGAATGTAAAAGCGCACGCGGGCCCGCGTGCGACCAACGTCTAGGGGCTGGAAATCCCACAATTCCACATGCCCGTCCATCGGGATATTGAGCACCGCATGGGGTGATACCGAAAAAATAGTGGAAGCGTGTTTTAGTACCGACCATTCGGCCTCTGGCAAGTCGCGCTGGTCGTTGATGCTTTTGCGCGGCAGCGGGAATAAGGCATGTGGGCCAAAGCATTCGTAAATCACCGGGTAGCAGCGAAAACGCGGCGCCAAGGTATTGCGATGCAAGGCAGCGATGTGGTAGCCCTCCATAAAGGTTTCCAACAAAAGCTTCCAGTTGGCGGCAAAGTCCCAAAACACTTCTTGGTAAAAATGATAATTGCCAAAGCCGAATTCCCCCATGCGGCTGTGCATGCCAAAGGTGTCGCGCTCGGCGTCTATCGGCTCGCTTCCCTTTGGGCGAACCAGCAGCATGCCCGCTGTTTCCAGGCAGGGCACTTCGATCAGGTTGAACTCACCGCATTCCATGCGCGTTTGCAATTGTGCAAAGCCGCCCATGTCGTTGGCATGACGTATCAAGGTACCGCTATTGTCGTAAGTCCATGCGTGGTAAGGGCAGCTAAAGCTGTGCTGCGACTGGCCGCGGTGTTGGACAAAATGGCCCTTGGCATCAAGCTCGAAGCCCACCAAACGCGAGCCCCGGTGGCGGCAGATATTCAAAAATGCTTTGACGCTACCGTCCGCGGTGCGAGTCAAAAAAATGGGTGCACCGGGCAGGTCGCAGGTGAACCAGGCGCCGGGCGCGGGTAGGTCCGGTGAGAAGCCGGCCAGCAGTGGCACTTGCCCGCTAAACAGAGTAGCTATCTCACGCTGGAAGTGGTCTGGGCTGGTGTAGCGTTCGGCCGGGTTCCAATAAGGCGCATCCCACATTGGCGTGGTATTGGCGTCAATATGGGCAAAGGTCTGCTTTAGCAGTTCTACCTGTCTTTCGTGCTTCATCAGGTCTCCTGCAGCTTAAGTAAAGGGCTACATTATTAGCCCATCACGAGGCACCTGGACTCGGGCTCGCCGCAAAACTTTAGCTCTTTTACGATGTTTCTCTGGGAGAACTTTGGGGCAGGCCGGGCGACTCTTGCGCTTCGATTTCTTTGTGGGCGAGGAGTGCGAGCAAGGTGCTTTAGGCTTCCTGGTGCCATGGAGAGCCCGGACAAAAGCGCATCCGACCAGGACTTGTGCACCAGGCTTCGCCAAGATAAAGTGCGTCTGTCCGAGCAATTTTTCCTGAACCTAGGGCCCTGGTAACTCCAATTTCTTTTTGAATTGGGTCAATGCTTAAGTGCTTAAGTTTTTCAGCACTTATGAAACAGGTCACTGGCTCATTAACTGATTGCATAGATTTTCGTTAACTAAACCGAATTGAAAATGAATACCCAAAAACTTTTCTCTCTAGAAGGTCGCATTGCCTTGGTAACAGGTGGATCGCGTGGAATTGGCCGAATGATTGCCCATGGATTTTTAGCGCAAGGTGCACGGGTTTATATATCGTCGCGCAAGGCCAAGGACTGCGATGCGGCTGCGAATGAATTGTCGGCTTACGGCGTTTGCAAGTCACTCCCCTTTGATGTTTCCACGGTCCAAGGTTGCCGCGATTTGGCCAAAGCTTATGGCGACCAAGAACCGCATCTGGATATTTTGGTCAATAACGCGGGCGCCGCGTGGGGTGAACCATTCGACCAGTTCCCTGAAAGTGGATGGGACAAGGTGGTCGATCTCAACCTTAAGTCTCCTTTTTTTCTTACCCAAGCGCTTGCGCCTGCGTTAAGAGCGTCGGTTAGTGCAAACGCGGGACGTAAGGCAAAGGTAATCAATATTGCATCCATCGATGGCATTTCGGTCAACCTGTGGGATACCTATTCTTATAGCGCCAGCAAAGCAGGGCTCATACATCTGACTAAGCGGATGGCGATGCACCTGATTCAAGAGGGCATTGTTTGCAACGCCATCGCCCCCGGCCCTTTTGCCTCCAATATGAACAAAGAAGCCAGAGACCATGGCGACCAGGTTGCCTCCCGCGTACCGGCGCGCAGAGTAGGGCGCGACGAGGACATGGCGGGGGCTGCCATCTACCTGGCATCGGACGCCAGTGACTATGTTCTGGGCCACACGCTTGTGGTGGACGGGGGCACCAGCATGGCCAGGGGCTGAAACTATTTAACCCTATAAATCCTATGGTTTCAGCGCCCCACTGCGTTCGATGGCCCTTGCGAAGGTCAAAGGATGGGGCTTCTTGATCCAGCTTGACTCACCTTCCCAAGTCCGCATATGGCTTCGTTTATTTTCGTGATGAAGCGCGAAATTAATCTGGGGCTTAGCTCGCTGTAGTTGACTGACATAGGGTTAACACTAGGCTACATATTGGCTTAGCCGATTAAACTGATTTTTCTTGATCATTTTTCTATACGCAGTGGCGTTAATTTGCTAAGGATGAGTTCGTGGATGTATTTCCGGCTTTGTTAGAGGTCAAAGGTATTACGGTTCGTTTTGGGGGTATTACGGCTCTTGACGATGTCTCATTTGACATTCCCAGGGACAAAGTTTGTGGCCTCATCGGTCCTAATGGTGCAGGAAAGACGACTCTATTTAACTGTCTTAGTCGCCTGTATCAATACCAATCAGGCGACCTCTTGTTCGAGGGTAAGTCAATCACGGATACGCCGGTGGACAAAATGACCGACGTGGGTATCGGACGCACCTTTCAAAATCTGGCCCTGTTTCGCTCCATGACCGTTCGTGAGAACATATTGGTAGGTGCACATAGTAAATCTCACGCTGGTTTTTTTCAGGGCTTGTGGCCCACAGCTGCCTCACGCGCGGAGGAGGCGCACTTAGCCCATATTGCCGATGACTTGATGATCAAACTCAAGTTGACAGATGTCGCGCATCGTGCAGCCGGGGAGTTGCCTTTCGGTTTCCAAAAACGGGTTGAATTTGCGCGCGCCCTGGCGGCGCAGCCGCGCTTACTTTTGTTAGATGAGCCCGCTGCTGGCCTAAACCATGAAGAGTTGGCCGATCTTGCTAATTTGATTAAATGGGTCCGAGATGAAATCGGCATCACCGTGCTTTTGGTGGAGCACCATATGCAGTTAGTGATGGATATCTCTGACTGGATCGTGGTTTTGAATTTCGGTAAAAAAATCGCCGAAGGTACGCCTGAAACTATTCAAAACCATCCTGAAGTGATTCGCGCGTACCTGGGAGGCCCCTCAGTATGAAATTATTAGAGGTCAGTGCACTTCAGGCATGGTATGGAACGACGCAAGCCTTATTTGGACTCAATTTTTCCTTGGAACGGGGTGGCATAACCACCATTTTGGGCGCCAATGGTGCTGGAAAAACGACCACTCTGCGGGCGATTTGCCAGACCGTAAAAACCTCTGGCGATATTGTCTTGTTGGGACAATCGACATCCCGCTACCCGACCGATAAAATCGTCCGTATGGGTGTGGCCCATGTGCCCGATGGACGGGGCACGTTCACCGCCTTAACGGTGCAAGAAAACCTGCGCTTAGGCGCCTATACAAGACGCGACAAGGAACTAGTCGGGCAAGATATTGAGCGAATTTACACGCGATTCCCCCGTTTGAAAGAGCGATTTAACCAGCAAGCTGGAACGCTCTCAGGCGGGGAGCAGCAAATGCTGGCGATTGGCCGTGCCCTGATGCTGCGTCCAACGCTGCTGCTTCTGGACGAACCATCGTTCGGACTTGCGCCGCTGATTGTTCAAGAGATCTTCGAGATCATGAAGAACATCAATGAAGTGGATCAGGTGAGCATGTTGCTGGTCGAGCAAAACGCCAGTCTTGCACTGAATTTGGCGGACTATGCCTATCTCCTAGAGACCGGTAAAGTCGTTCTCTCCGGGGCGGCGTCAGACATTCGTTCTGACGAGTCAATTCGCCGAACCTACCTCGGTTATTGAGCACCAAGGATTTCACCCATGGACAGCTTTCTACTTCAAATTTTCTCGGGCCTTGCCAATGGCAGTATTTATGCCGCGTTAGGTCTGGCCTTGGTGATGATCTACCAGTCAACCCACCATATCAACTTTGCCCAAGGCGAAATGGCCACATTTGCGACCTTCATCGCGTGGACTTTGATTGAGCGTGGTGTTCCGTATTGGCTGGCCTTCTTTCTGACAGTGGGCATTGCCTTTGTTGGAGGATTGCTTGTTCAGCGCATATTTATCAAGCCAGTAGAGCGTGCGCCTGTACTCAATAACGTTATTGTGTTTGTCGGCTTGCTCGTCATATTTAATGCCATGTCGGGTTGGATTTTTGGACAAACGGTTAAGGCCTTCAACAGCCCGTTTCCAACCACGAGTTTGGTGTTGCCGCAATATATCTCTGGCCATCAGCTGGGATCTTTAGGCGTCACCTTAGGCGTTTTGCTAGTGGTTTTCTTGTTCTTCAAGTACACCCCTATCGGGCTTGCCATGCGCGCGGCAGCTCAAAACCCCGACTCTGCCAGCCTAGTTGGTATTCCCGTTTCCTGGATGTTGGCACTGGGCTGGGGTTTGGCTTCGGCCATTGGAGCAGTCGCCGGCATCATGATGGCACCGGTTGTGTTTCTGGACCCCAATATGATGGGCGGAATTCTTTTATATGGGTTTGCGGCCGCTCTCTTAGGGGGTATCGACAACCCTTGGGGCGCTGTCATTGGCGGATTTATCGTGGGCGTTCTGGAGAATATTTTGGGGGCCTACGTGATTGGCACGGAGCTCAAGCTATCGGTTGCATTAGTCCTGATCGTCGGTACCCTAACGCTCATGCCCAATGGTTTGTTCGGGCGCAAAGTCGTCACACGGGTTTAGGCCTCAAGGATTCGCCATGCATTTCATTAGTACCCGTTTGATTTGGTTAGTCGTCTTAGCCGGCTTGTTTGTCCTTCCTTTCTTGCTACCGAACTTCCGGGTTTTTCAAATCAATTTGATGATCGTCTATGCGATCGCCGTGCTGGGACTCAACATATTGACCGGGTACGCGGGTCAAATTTCCCTCGGTCATGGCGCCTTCTATGCCATTGGCGCCTATGCCGCAGCCATACTTATGGAGCATGCCGGTTTTTCAGCCTACGCCACGCTTCCGGTGGCTGCTGTGGTTTGTTTTGGCGCGGGTGTTTTGATGGGTTTTCCCGCACTGCGATTAGGCGGACATTATTTGGCATTGGCTACCTTTGCTCTGGCAATGGCCGTGCCGCAACTGCTGAAGTACAAAGCAATAGCCCCGTACACCGGCGGCGTACAAGGTATTGTTTTAAGCAAACCTAACCCGCCTTTTGAGTTTCGCTTTTTAGGAGCACCTTTGACAGAGGATCGCTGGCTGTTTTTTGTGACTATTGCTGTTGCGCTCCCTCTTTTTCTTTTAGCCAGTAACCTTATTAAAGGGCGTATCGGTCGCGCCATTGTTGCCATCCGCGATCAACCAATTGCAGCCGGCGCTCTTGGTGTGAATCTCGCTTGGGTGAAGACTCTAACTTTTGGACTTTCAGCGGCCTATACCGGAATCGCCGGTGCTTTGGGGGCCGTGGTTATCGCATTTGTGGCTCCAGATAGCTTTACCTCGTTTTTATCAATTTCGTTGCTCGTTGGTGTTGTGGTGGGTGGTTTGGGTTCGATTTGGGGCGCGCTTTTCGGTGCGGCCTTTATTCAATTCGTCCCTAATGTCGCCGACGAGATTTCGAAATCCGCGCCATGGGCGGTCTATGGCGCTATTCTTATCGCACTCATCTATGTCGCACCCGGTGGCGTAATGGGGGCATTCAAAAAACTCAAATCAGGAGACGCAAAATGAAAAGCAGTTTAAAAAGTATTGCCTTGGCAATAGGTCTAGCGCTGTCAGTAGGTGCCTCGTCCTGGGCAGCAGGGACTTATGATTCAGGCGCCAGCGATTCGGAAATCAAGGTCGGCAATATGGTGCCTTACTCCGGCCCGGCATCCGCTTACGGTCTCATTGGCACGGCTATTGGAGCCTATTTCAAGTCTGTCAATGACCAAGGTGGCATCAACGGTCGCAAGATCAATTTCATCTCATTGGACGATATGTATTCGCCGCCCAAGGCTGTGGAGCAGGCGCGTAAACTGGTTGAGCAAGAAGAGGTGTTGTTCCTGATGGCCACCTTGGGGACACCCTCCAATAGTGCCATTCATGAATACATGAATAAGAAAAAAGTTCCGCAACTGTTTGTCAACACAGGTGCGACCAAATGGGGTGATCCTACCGGCCATCCCTGGACCATGGGGCTACAGCCTAACTACCAAGCCGAGGGAAAGATTTATGCAGCGCATATTCTTAAAAATCACCCCAATGGCAAGATTGCCGTTCTGTTTCAAAACGATGATTACGGCAAAGACTACCTCAAAGGTATGGAGGATGGATTAGGCGACAAGAAGGGAATGATCATCGCGCGCGCAAGCTATGAAACCAGCGATCCCACCATGGACAACCAGATGGTGAGCCTCAAGTCCTCCGGTGCGGATATTTTCTTTAATGTGACCACACCTAAATTTGCTGCTCAGGCTATTAAAAAGGCCGCAGAACTTGGTTGGAAGCCTGTGCATTATCTGAATTCGGTTTCTGCTTCGGTCGGTTCTGTAATGATCCCTGCGGGTGCTGAAAATGGGATTGGAGTCATTTCGTCCAACTATTTCAAGGATCCAGCCGATCCAACATGGGCTAAAGACAAGGGCTTTTTGGCTTACAAAGCTTGGTTTGACAAATACATGCCTGGTGCCGACATCAAAGAAGGCTTTTATACGTCGGGCTATATTCATGCAGCGGCAACCGTCCAGGTTCTTCGCCAGGCCGGCAATGAATTGACTCGCGCCAACATCATGAAGCAGGCTGCAAATCTGCAGAATGTTGAAAACGACATGCTTTTGAATGGCGTTAAATTTAATACATCGCCAACTGACTTCTACCCCATTGAGAATAAGCAGTTGATGAAGTGGAATGGTAAATCATGGGAACTGTTCGGTGAAATTTTCGGTCCTAAGTAAACCGATCGCAACCAATTTTCTAGTACTCAAATGAAGAACCGCCGAATGAACTTCGGCGGTTCTTCTTTTTATCGCTGGTCGGTGGTGTGAAACGCCGGCTCATCCATGACCGGGTAATTGGGATAGCATCATCCAAAGGGTAACAGGCCATCACACCACTCCGGTTAGTCCAAGCAGTACCTCCAATTCGAAGTGTCGCTGTTATTAACTTTTGAGGGTTCTCTCGAAAAGCTGAAACAACTTTTCCCAGTGACGCTCTGCGGCAGTAGCGTTGTAAATTCCTTCTCTTTTAGGAAAAACAAAACCATGCTCCACCTGCGCAAACCACTCTAGGGTGTAGTTTACTTTTGCCGCTACGAGCGACGCCTCCAGCTTTTCAATGTCCGCAGCGGATGCCCATCTGTCAATCTGTGCACAAGCAAAATAGCATTCGCACTTTAGTTTCGCTGCCATGTGGTGCGGCGAGTCAGGCGCAGAGGTGGCCATGTTGGCGCCATGAACAGATGCAATGCTGGCAAATCGATCTTGAAATTGAGCAGCCGCCCACACCACTATAGGCCCGCTCATGCAATACCCGACCGCGCCTATCCGCGCCTGATCCGCCATGGCATGTTGGTCTGCAAATTGCAGCATAGCCTGGGTATCTGTGTAGCTGGTTTTTGCGTTCAGCGTATTCATGTAGGCGTACATCAATTCCAAAGCCTCTGGGGTTCGCGACTGGAGATAAAAGTCCCGGCTGCTGCGGTAAAACAGGTTGGGTAGCACTACAAAATAGCCGGCGCTTGCCAGCCGTCTGGCCATGTCATGTAATTCTTCCCGCTTACCTGGCGCGTCCATGTAGAAAAAAATCACCGGGTGGGGCCCGTCCTCGGCTGGAAAGACGATGAAACTATTCATCAATCCGTCTTCAGTTTGAATATCAATATGTTCTTCGATCATTCCGACTTCCTCCGCAACGGTTGTGTTCAAGCGGAACGCCCCAAGCTATTTGGCATTCCGCTTCATAGGCATGATATTCTGAAACCCGCTGGATAGCGCCTGTCGTGTGTTGGGACGTGACGTGTTGCGTTTTTCATCAGCCCGTTCAGGGCGAGTTTGAAATTTGCGGGAGGCATTGCTTAGTAAGATGGACTTCATTTCACCGGCCCTTGGTAATCAGGGTAGCCAAGAATAGGTAGGAGACACAGATGCAAGACTCACTCAAAGGCCGGGTGGCCTGGATCACCGGGGGCGGCAGTGGCATCGGCCTGGCCGGTGCGATCGAGCTCGTCAAAGTTGGGGCGCACGTAGTCATCAGCGGGCGCAACGCTGCCACGAACGCTGCTGCATTGGCGCAGTTGCAGGCGCTAGGCAGCGCCGAAGCGGTGTTGCTCGACGTGGCAGACAAGCATGCGGTTAAAGCCGTAGCGCAGCAGATTCTGGCAACGCACGGCCGCATTGACATCTTGGTCAACAGCGCTGGCATCAACGCTACCCAGCGCAACTTGGAGGTGCTGAGCACTGAGTCTTGGGACGATGTGGTCAACATCAATCTCAATGGTTTGTTTTATTGTGTGCATGCCGTGTTGCCCACCATGCGTGCGCAGGGGGATGGCCTGATCGTGAACGTATCCTCTTGGGCCGGCCTTTACCCCTCGAAACTTACGGGCCCGGCCTACAACACCACTAAACGCGCGGTCCTGGCCCTTACCGAGTCAATCAATATCGAGGAGTGCGTTCATGGAATTCGGGCCACCTCTCTGTTGCCGGGCGAGGTAGCTACGCCTATCTTGAATAAGCGCCCTGTACCGCCCTCCCAGGAAGCACGCGCGCGGATGGTACAGCCCGAAGATATGGGCCGCGCTATTTTGTTTTTGGCGCAGATGCCAGCGCGGGCCTGTATCAACGAACTGGTCATTTCGCCGACGCATAACCGTTTCTACCTCGGTGGTTTAGAAGCACCGGCACCCACCAAACCCTAACCATCGTCCAAGCAGTTTGAGTAAAGGCAAATACTATGAGCTTCAATCCTTTCGCACCGGCGCACAAACTGGCCGCTGCCATACGTCAGCAAAAAATCGGCAGTCTCGAATTGCTCAACGCTTACCTCAAACGCATTGAGCGCTTCAATCCAACGCTCAATGCGATCGTGGTACTCGACATTGAGCGCGCCAAAAAACAAGCGCGTGCGGCCGATCGTATGACGCTGCGCGGCGAAAGTAGTGGCCCCTTGCACGGTATTCCCATGACCATCAAAGAGTCGTTCGACATGAGCGGCTTGCCCAGCACCTGGGGTAGGGTGGATATGAAGCAGTACATGCCCGCCGCTGACGCAGACGCCGTCAAACGCTACCGCGCCGCAGGTGCCGTCATCTTCGGCAAGACTAATGTGCCAACCATGCTTGCGGATTGGCAGACCTTCAATCCGGTTTATGGCACTACCAATAATCCTTGGGATGTATCAAAGGTGCCTGGCGGTTCATCGGGCGGTTCGGCGGCGGCTTTAGCCGCTGGTTTGACCGCACTCGATACGGGCAGCGACATTGGTGCGTCCATCCGCGATCCGGCGCATTATTGCGGCGTTTACGGCCACAAACCCACTTTCGGTTTGTGCTCTATGGAAGGCCATGCGTTGCCTGCGTTTTTGTCGCCGGATGACCTTTGTGTCGCCGGTCCGCTGGCGCGTAGCGCGCGCGATCTGGAGATCGGGCTGGGTGTCATGGCCGGCGGTGATGATGTACATGCGCGCGGCTGGCGTGTTCGACTCAAAAAACCAGTAAAGAAACAATGGAAAGAATTCAGGATCGCGGTGTTGAAAACCGCAGCTACCGCGCCGGTAGATATGGCGGTACAAAACCGGATTCAAGCGGCCGCGGATTTTCTGGGCAAGGCAGGCGCCAAAGTGAGCGATAGCGCTAGGCCCGACATCGATCTGCACGAAGCACACAAGACTTTTATTCTGCTGCTACGCGCAGCGACTGCACGCAATCTGTCGTCAATACAGTTTCGCGGCGTACAGGAACGCGCAGCTGCATTAGACCCCAAGCGCGACGACTACGAAGCCTGGATGCTGCGCGGCTGTGCACTGTCGCACTACGAATGGCTGCTCTTGCACGAGCAGCGTTATCGCATGCAATTGCAGTGGGAGACTTTCTTCAAAGACTATGATTTCCTGCTGTGCCCGACCGCCGCTACTACAGCGTTCCCGCACAATCAGAAGGGCGAGCGCTGGGAACGGATGTTGGATGTCAACGGACAAGCGCAGCCGACCACCATGCAATTGTTCTGGGCCGGGTATTCGGGCATGGCTTATCTACCTTCCACCATTGCGCCCACTGGTCTGACCGAAACAGGGCTGCCCTGCGGGGTACAAATCATCGGGCCGCAATTCGGCGATCTCTTGTGTATCGATATGGCCAAGAGATTGGAGAAAGAATTTTCCGCCTTCCAGGCGCCGCCCGGTTATGAATGAATACGCAACTGCACCCGTGTCCTGTTCATCGCTAGCCTAAGTACTTGCGGTAGTGCCGCTATACGTTCCGAAGGCCTTGCGCTATGTTGAAGCGCATGCTGATTATGGTTGGATCAAAAGTTTTTGAGAAGGAGATGCAAGGGTGGATCTAAATACGATACATAAACTCATTGAACCCTTATTTCCAGGCACCATGGGCATCGAATTCAAAGTGCTTGAACTAGAGCGTGTGGTCGCTGAGCTGCATGTCCGGCCGAATTTATGCACTTCAGGCGGCATCATGCACGGTGGTGCCTATATGGCTTTCGCCGATACGCTGGGCGCTGTTGGAACCTTGTTAAATTTAAGTGAAGGGCAACGGACCACCACAACCGATTCAAGTACCAAATTTATCGCTGGTGCCAAGGTCGGTAGCTCGGTGGTCGGGGAGAGCATCGCCTTGCACCGGGGCAGAACCACTATGGTTTGGCAAACAATGATAAAGAATGACCAGGGGAAACTTTGCGCAGTCGTCACCCAGACCCAGTTGGTTATGAATGGATGAACTGGATTCTCGCGCTTGTCTCGACTGATTTAAGTGCTATCCTATCGCTCACTAAGTTCTCCTGCCGCTGAAACTTCGGAGTTTGTCACCATGAAAAACACAGTATTAGCCATATTGGCGTTCTGGTTTGTAGCGGTTTGCCTGATCTTCGTTTACACAGTTTTGATTGGCGACTTATAGCGGTTTCGGGCCGAGCGCCATTGGCCTGTTTACATGATCAGGTAGTGCGCATCGTGGATGATGCAGTCGGCGCCGTTGATGGGCAGCATATCTTGCGGGCAGGCAGAGAAAGCTACGACGCAGTCCATCTCGGCTCTGAAACTCACGCTATCCCCCGATTTACCCAATGGTGCTTCAAAAGATAGTTCAATACCATTTTTGACCGGTATGTTCATGAATAAATTGAATGGCGCGGGATGGACGATTCGTTGGAGTCCGATGGCCGACAGTGCGTGCCCTAGGTTGTCAGTGCAATTGTCGTGAAAACCTTTGGCGCCTAGTTGCTCGTAGCGATAGCGGTCGCAAGATGCAATCAAAGTGTCGTGAATCCCAGGCGAAGTATCTTCGATCATCGAAAGAATCACGCGGCGCTTGTTGGTGTAAAGCTTATCGCCGACCAAAGGAGTGATCCTGCACAACATGCCGCGGGTATGTTCCATGGACATGCATTCGCCGAGGTCCGCTTCGTTGAACGCCCAGAAATCCACCACCTGGGAACCGTGGGTATTGATCACTTGGAGCGTCTGGCCTGCCTTCATGCGTGCAGCGCTGCCTTTGCGAGCGGGAATTAGCTGAAGGTTTTGTAAGTTGGTCATAGCATGTGGTGCCGGTTATGCGGTGCGCTATCCCGCAGATTGCATTAGATGGATCGCCATTGCATGGTAGGCCGGAATAGAGTGCGGGTCTATCCCCAGATTGCCTGCGATATGGTGCGATCCGTAGCGCGCGATCACCATTTCGGCTAAGGGATCTATGTAGAGTGCTTGGCCATGAATCCCCCGCGCCATATAGGCTCCATGCGGATTGTGCGTGACCCACCACATGTTTCGGTAGCTCCAGCCGGGCAAGGTATGGTAACCCGCAGATACAAATTTTGTTGGGTCGGCTCCTCGGGCGGTATCCGCAATGACTTCGGGGTAGAGCACTTTTTGGCCTGAAGCACGGCCCCCGTTACGCATCATTTCCCCAAAACGCGCCAAGTCACGCAGCGTAGTGTTCAGGCCTGCGCCAGCAAATTCAGTACCTGCCGAGTCCACCGTAATGTAGGCATCGTGTTCTGCCCCTAGTAGTGACCAAATACGCTGCGATAGGTTGTCTGCTAGCGACATCCCCGTGACGCGCCGGATGATCCATCCCAGCACATCCGTGTTGATTGTTTTGTATGAAAAATGAGCGCCGTGAACACCTTGCTTTTTCACGGTTGGCAGGAATTCGTAAAAGTTGTCCGGACCCTGGTAACCCGTGGGACGAAAAAGTAACCCTCCGGCCCGGGCGTGATGCCAAATGCCTGCATTGGGGTCGGTGTAATCTTCGCTGTAATTTAAGCCGGTAGTCATATCCAGCACTTGGCGCACCGTCGCGTCGGCAAAGCCACTGCCCGCCAGTTCAGGTATGTAGTGGGTGACCATGGCTGTTTCGTCGATCAGACCTTCGTAGACCAGGCAGGCGCCAATGCAGCCGATAAATGACTTGGTTACGGAAAATGCTATGTGCGGCATATCAGCGTCGAGCGCACCAGCGTAGCGCTCGTAGACTATCTTTCCGCGGTGAAGCACCACAATGCCGTCGGTGTAATTGGTCAGTAGCGACTGGTCCCAGCGCATCGGCGTTGATGATCCGATAGGATTGAATTGCAGCGGGTCTAAATCCTGGCGCTCTGCACGCTCCAAGGGCACAACCGGCCCATGACCGCGCGAGATTGATTTAGTAGCTACCAAATTTCGGTAATTACTATTGGCCCAACGGTTTTGCGGAAACCGCAGCATGCTGCCATCATCAAAGCGCACGCGCCTTTCGGGGGGTGGTGGCGTGCCTACCATCCAAGCCATGTGGCGTGGATCGCTTGCTACGGCATCAAGCGGGACGGGTGCGGTATTGAGCTGGGTATTCATGTTCTTGTGTTGGTTGTGAGTGGGTGAAGAAAGCTCTCTGAATTAAGCGTAGAGGGTGTCAACTTACCAGGCGGCCTGAAGAATTTCGAGGTTGTCTGCGACTTTTGTTATTGGCCTCGGATTGGAGCGCACGAAAGGGTTGGCCAAACCTTTCTCCGCGATGATGGGTAAGCGCTCTTGTGCCACCTTCAATTGAGAGATGCGCGTGGGCAACTTCAGTTCTGCTATCAATTCTTCTAGTTGGTCTGCTGCGGCACGGGAAGGGTCTCCCAGTGCAGCTGCTATTTCTTGCAGTGGCTTGGCGCAATAGTCTTGGTTGTAGCGCATTACCGTGGGCAGCAGGACGCACGAGGTGATGCCATGCGGTACACCACTATCGCCGCCCAGAGCATGGCCAAGGCCATGACTGGCGCCGTAGTGAACGCGTCGAATGCTGGTGGCAGCCAGCCATGAGGCTGTTTGCCCATTCAAACGCGCTTCTAGGTCCTTGGGGTCGATCATGTAACGGCGCAAGGCGCTTTGCATCAGGCCCAACGCCCGAATCGCCAAGGCATCCGTGAAAGCTTGCGCGTTCACTGCGCATAGCGCTTCAACCGCATGGTCGATGGCGCGTACACCTGTAGATAGCCATAAGGCATCGGGCGTAGCCAGGGTCATTGCGGGATCCAAAATGACGCTGGCTGAGCCAATGAATCGGCCTGTGAAACCATGTTTGATTCCGGTACCAGTGTTCGTGCCACCGGCCAGGTCACTAAATTCTGCGCCTGAAAGCGTTGTCGGTATCGTGATTTGACGGCACGGAGGTTCCCTGACCACGGGCACGCGCAAACTGCCATCGGGGTTGATGGCCATATGCCAATCACTAAGTTGTTCAATCTTTTGGACATCCTCAGCCAGGCAAACCAGGGCAATCTTGACCGTATCAATCACGGTGCCGCCACCGATGCTCACAATCAAGTCGGCGTTTGCCGTGCGCAGGGCTTGGGTGAGTGCAATGACTGTACTAAAAGGTGTGTGCTCTACACAGGCATCAAAAGTGCCGACTACTTGCTTCTCGATGCCCGCCGTGGCCGAGCGAACCAGATCAGTCTTTTCATTGAGAGTGCGGCCCGTAACCACAAACACGCGCTGCGCACCGCGCTGCTCGACTTCCTGCTGCAATGCCGTTGCGGCGGGAGTGCCAAAGTGCACCCGGTCCATTGGTAAAAATGAAAATAGGCCAGCCTTCATTTCTGCTCCTTTTTTTGTCATGGCGTAAGTTGGCAATCGATGTCACCGTAGCAAGCAATGTTGCGGCGCACCAAAAACTATCTGGGCTACTTTAGCGCCAAAATCTACACCATGCTATCCCCTGCATGACCGTTGGCTATTTTTTGCCCAAGCGCTAAATGTTCGGTTCGGTGCATGCCGCCGAGCGCAGACTATCGGACGGGCAGGGGCGTGATTTGCCTTTAAGGCCGGTACTGCACCGCCTGGGATGGCGGTCTTTAGCGGTAAAAAACACCGCCCCCGGCAAAGCGCGCTTGCGCGCCTAGCTGCTCTTCAATACGCAGCGCATGGTTCCATTTCACCATTCGTTCGCCACGCGCGAAGGAGCCGACCTTGAGCTGACCGACATCCCATCCAATAGCCAGATCGACTATGGTGTTGTCTTCTGTTTCACCAGAACGCGCCGACACGATGGCGCTGTAGCCCAGCTCTTGCGCCACTTGCCAGGCGTCCAGGGTTTCGGTCAAGGTGCCACGCTGATTGGGTTTGAGCAGCACGGTGTTGGCGGCACCCAGCGCTGCGGCCTTGCGGATCAGAGCTGCACTTGACACCAGATAGTCATCCCCCACAATTTGTAAGCGATGTCCAGCCGCCCTGGTGAAACGGGCAAACCCTTGCGGATCGTCTTCTGCTAGCGGATCTTCAATTGACACAATCGGGTATTTTTCTACCCAGCCCAGCAGCATCTCGATCAATCCATCGGAGTCCAAAACCCGCGACTCTAAGCCCAAGCGGTACTGCCCCGCTTTGCCGAATTCGGATGCCGCAATATCCAGGGCGATGGCCACCTGCTCGCCGGGAATCAAACCAGCGCGCTCTATGGATAGCACCAGCGTTTGCAGCGCTTGTTCGTTGCTGGAAAAGTCGGGCCACCAGCCGCCTTCGTCCGCAACACCATGCAGGCTGCCGCGTTGGGCCATCAAGATACCGGCGTGGCGATAGACCTCCGCCGTCCATTCCAGTGCTTGGGCAAAACTATGTGCGCCGGGGCAAACCACCATAAAGTCTTGCACGTCTACGCGTCGACCTGCATGTGCGCCGCCGCCAAAAATCTGAATTTGCGGCATAGGCAAACGGCCCACTTGACCTTGTCCCAGATAACGGTACAAAGGCACGCCCGAGGCGGCTGCCATCGCATGCGCCGCAGCCATCGACACAGCCAAAGTGGCATTAGCGCCCAAGCGTGATTTTTTGTCGCTACCGTCTAGCGCGATCAGTGCATGATCCAAGGCTCGTTGGTCATCGGCCAGCGTTCCCACCAGAGCGCGGGAAATTTCGCCATTGATGTGGCCCACCGCTTGCATCACATCCAAGCCCCCGAAGGCGTCGCCGCCGTCGCGCAGTTCCAGCGCTTCGCGGCTGCCTTTGGATGCGCCTGCCGGTGCAATCGCCCGCCCCATGGCGCCGTCACCAAGGACTACTTCAGCCTCTACCGTCGGGCGACCACGGCTGTCCCAGACCCGGCGGGCGTGTATAGATCGAATCGCAATGTCTTTCATGTACAGATTTCCTTAGCCCAGGCCTGGGCGATGTCTTGAAGCTGCATGGTGGGCTCTAATAGAAATGCACTTGCCACACGCCGGACTTGATCGCGCTGCGTGTCCTCAGTGATGTACTCGACCGGCGACTTACCGTCCACGCGTGCCAGAAACAGGCCGGGCAGCAGACGCGCCGCACGCGCTTGCACTGCCTGCGGGCTTTCCCAATCCACGCACGCTAAGTAGCTGGCCGCAAAGACTTCAAAGCAGTACAGAAAGTCTGCGCGGGCCCCAGGAGTCCAGAGGCATTTGAGCAGGAAATGGTTTAAGCAAAACGCTAGATCAAAGGCGGGATCGCTCCAGGTGGCGCACTCGGCGTCAAGTAGTACCGGTCCTTGGCTGCCAAGCAAAATGTTTTTAGGGCTGACGTCGCCATGTACCAAGGTCTTGGCATGGCTTTGTGTTTGCTCGACTAATGCGTGCAGCGCGCGCGCAAGTTTGGGATGGCGTGCCGCCGTGGCTACCAAATAGGGTGCTAATCGGATTTCAAAAAATATTTTTTGGGTTGAAAACTCAGCGGCTAAATCGGCTTGCCCAGCTGCGTAACTGTGAATGCGTCCCAGCACCTCGCCCACGGCTTTGGCAGTATTTTTCTCGGCACGTCCGCCATGCAGTTCTTGCTTCCAAAGACGGTAGTCGGCAGGTTCCAGGTACTGCATCACCAGTACGCCCAGCTCTTCATGTTGCCCCAGCAATTGCGGTGCGCATCCGGGTCGAGCAGCGTGCGCTACCTGTAGCCAACGCGCTTCATAGCGGTTGCGCTCTACCGGCGCTTGCCAATCAGCGGCAACGCGTAATTTGGCTAGGGCGCGTTTGGCACAAACCAGGCCGCTCTCAGTGTTGATGCACCAGATATCGGAAGAGACGCCACCCGTTAGCGGCGTGCCGCTTAAGTTGCTTGCATCAGACAAGCCCAATTCACGCAGAGCCCGCGCGAACTCGGCAGGGACTGGAACATCAGCCATGCGTAGCGTAAGAGGACTCTACTAATTTAACCAGTGCATACATGGCTTGGTTGACAGGCGTAGGTACGCCTAGCGCTTGCCCGCGCCGCACCACAAGGCCATTGAGATGGTCGATTTCGCTAGGCTTATTGCGCGCCATGTCCTGGGCGGTAGAGGATTTTTGCCCCGCCATGGTCTTGGAAATATTGGCGACGGCTTGCATCGCAGTCGCCTCGGACAACTGCGTGCCATCGGCACGGGCAACGGCGATGACCTCGCGTACCAATGCGGCTTGGGTTATTTGGATCGCCTCAATCGCTGCCAATTTGCCGTAGCTGGTTTGGGCCAATCCAGAAATCGCATTGAATACGCAATTGATCAGCAACTTAGACCACAAGTCGGCCATGATGTCCTGCGAGATGTGGACTGGGACTTGGGCGCTGGCGAAAAGTTCAACGATATGGGCCAGGTTTTCTGACGCAATTACACGGGCTGCGGTCTGGACGTTGCCGATGACCAGATCACCGCGACCATGGTGTTTGACATAGCCAGGCCTTGCAATTTCGGTGGCCACATAGACCACCGATGGAATCACCGGGTTGGGTAGCTCACTGGCGATGAGTGCTGCATTCTCCACGCCGTTTTGCAGGCTCATGATGATGGCTTGGGGCGCTAGGTAGGCTGTCATGTTGTGAGCGACCGTCACCGTGTCGGTGGACTTGACGCAAAACAGAACCAAGTCCGCTTTGCGCAAAACTGCCAAATCGGTGGTGGTGGCCATGCGGACGGTTTCCACGCCTGCGGCATGGGCCAAGTCCAGTTGCAATCCATGGCTTTCTATAGCCTGTACGTGTGCGGGTCTTCCGATTAGCGTGACCCGATGCCCAGCGCGCGCCAGCATCGCGCCAAAAAAACTGCCAACGGCACCCGCGCCTACAACGACAACGTGCTCAAAAGGGGATGTGCGCATACAGAGTCCTAAGTGGCGCAAAGTATAGGGTGGGGCCTTGCGACCACTTCTAGGGCGTTTGTTGCGGCACCCTTGTGGTTTGGTGCTAAGGTATTCCCATCCGCCGTTGACAATGCTGCTTTGGTGTATTGATGTGGGCCTGCCCAAAGCCGACGAAGCTGCCCTTTCGGTTAGGGAAAATACATGCTTTAGCCGCCTGTCTCCTTATTTCAAAATCCGCGCTCAATATCCAGCCTATCTGGTCGGAAGGTAAGACAACCATAATTTCGCAGTATGAAAAAAATCATAGCCCTTTTCATACACCACCCCACCTGCTCGACCGATTCGGTCAATGGGGTGATCGCGGCCTTGTCGCCCCTTGCCCATATCAAGTTGTTCACCCGGCATAAGGTGCAGCAGGGGTTCTTTGACGATGTAGACCTGGTGGTGTTCCCCGGTGGCGATGGGGAGGCGACCGTATTTCGCAATCTTATGAAGCTGAATATTCCTGATGTGCGCGCCTACATGCAGCGCGGTGGCAGGTATCTGGGCATTTGCATGGGCGCCTATTGGGCTGATGCTTATTATTTCAATTTTTTGAAAAGTACACGATGCGTGCAGTACATAAAGCGCCCGCGGTCGGATATACGAGCGTCCTATGGCACGACCGCCCCGGTCCAATGGCGGGGCAACTTGCAGCGTATGTATTTTTACGACGGCCCTACCTTTGTCAATGGCCACTTTGAAACTCTGGCCACCTATGCCAACGGCGACCCTATGGCCATTGTGCAAGGCGCAGTGGGATTGGTCGGGTGCCATCTGGAGAGCCAGGCGCATTGGTACACTAAAAAATACATGCAGCCGCAATGGCATGCCAACGAGCACCATGTCTTGTTGGCGCAATTTGTAGCGGACTATTTGCTGCAGTCGCGGCAGATACCTTTGTTCTAGAGACAGTGGAACTCTGGGCCTACTACCCGAGGGTAAATACTGATTTACCAAAGGGAAATAAAGTTTCATAGTAGGCGCTTTAATGGTTCCGTTGATAGGCGATTGTTCTGGTTGCAAGAAGCGGTCTTGGTCCAAATCGCTGATCAACTTTCAGTAAGTCTCAATGCACTTTGTGCTCATTTAGGAGCTTTCATGCACTTATTCCAATTGCGCGTTCTCGTTGGTGCCGTGGCAGCCTGCGCAGCTGTTACAGGGGCCTATGCTCAAGGCGCGGCCAGCTGCCCAAACCCGATTCCGATTGCACTTACCACACCACTAACCTCCGGCGTGGCATTGCTTGGCATTCAAGCAAAGCTTGGAGTCGAGCATGCCGTTGGAGAGATTAATGCAGCAGGTGGCGTTGGCGGAAAGACGTTTAAGCTATCGATTGAAGACGCGACCGGATCGGGCCCCAATGCGCTCAATTCAATGAATCGATTGATGGAGGGAAAGCCCGTAGTAATGTTCTCCTCAATGATTAGCCCGCACATCTTTACCCAGAACGACGCAATCAAAAACGGTGAAACTCCCGTGTTGGTAGCGGGTACCAATGCTCAGCTCATGAAGCAGGGGAACCCTTGGTTGATAAGAATGCACGTGCATGATGGCCAACTTGCTGATGCGGTTCCGCGTTACATAGTTGAAACACTCAAGAAGACCAAGCCATCCATTTTGGTGGTCGCAGACGACTATGGCTTAGGTGCATCTAAAGGACTGCAGGCTGCCTTTGACAAGCTGGGGGTTAAGCCTGTCGCAGTAGAAAGCTATGGTTTAAACGACAAGGATATGACCGCCCAACTCACCAAGATAAAAACGTCGGGGGCCGACATCATATTATTGTGGGGCCGTCCTGGCGATGTGGCCATCGTTCTCAAACAACGTAAAGCGCTTGGAATCGAACTTCCCGTGATCGGTAACCCCAGCACCGTGGCTGCCACAACCGTGGCAAATCTGACGCCTGAAGAGTCAGACGGCGCCTACGGCATCGGCGGCATGTTGCCCCAGGTTGGCACCAATCAGAAGGCGCTTGCATTTGCCAAAGATGTTTTAGAGCGTACCAAAGTACCACCTGATAATTTTGGGGTCGGTTACCGTGACGCCATGTACATGGTTAGGGATGTGATCGAGAAGGTGGGCTGTGATCACGCCAAAATTCGCGACGCGCTTCGATCTTTGAAAGACTGGCAAGGACTGATGATCAGCTATACCGCGGACAAGGAAGGCGAACTAGCCCACACCATGGGGATATATCGCAACAAGGGTAAAGTGACCGAGCAAATTGGAACTATTAAAGCAGGGAGCAACTGAGTCCCCTTATGTTTCAGTTACTGCTAAATGGATTAGCAATGGGCGCGATATACGCGCTCATTGCACTGGGCCTACTGCAAATTTTCAATGCGGTGAGGATCGTTAATTTTGCGCAGGGCCAATTGTTGATGGTTGGCGCCTACATGGGGCTGGCCGGTTCCGCGCATTTTCAGATGCCCATGTGGATGACCTATGGGGTCACCTTTGCGGCCATGGCGATACTCGGTTTGGTCTTCATGCTGGTGGCGTACTACCCATTGCGCGGCAAGCCGTTCTACTTAGTAATTCTTACAACAATCGCCGTTGGTATCGTTCTTGAAAACCTGGTTTTAATAATCTTTGGTCCGTTACCCCAGTCCGTCCCTTCGCCTTTTGGATCTGCGCATTGGAATGTAGGAGAGCTGGTGGTTTCCAAGCATGTCGTATTTATCTTTGGGACCACCGTGGCATTGCTACTGATGCAGTGGTGGTTTCTGATGCGCACCCGCTTTGGCAGGATGGTTCAAGCAACATCACAAGACATGGAAATGGCACGCCTCGTGGGTGTGCGGGTTCATCGAACCGTCGCTGTGGCATTTATGCTGGGCGCTATGTTGGCCGGTGCTGGTGGGCTACTCGTAGCACCTTTATTTCTAGCAGATCCCGCCATGGGGAGCGCATTGGGACTCAAGGCATTCGTGGTTAGTGTGATCGGAGGTTTTGGGAACCTCTATGGCGCTGTGATAGCAGGGCTGCTACTCGGCTTAATTGAGGCGCTTGTTGCGGGCTACATCTCGTCCAATTTCCGCGATGCATTCGCGTTCGTATTATTGGTCGCATTCTTGTTCGTACGCCCACAGGGCATGTTCGGCGAAAAGCAAAGTGAGCGTGTATGAGTGCAAGGCAGGGTACGTATCGCACATTGACAGTTGCCAGCATCGGGTTCCTCATACTGCTGACGATTCCCCACTTGCTACCGGGCAAGTATCTTCTGCAACTGGTCAACCTTGGCCTAATCAGTCTGATCGTGGTCGTCGGCTTGAACTACATCACGGGCTACTGCGGACAAATTAACTTCGGGCAAGCGGCTTTTTGGGGCATCGGCGCTTATGTCACCGCACTTGCAACCATGAATGGTATTTCGTTCTGGTTCGCTCTCCCATTAGCTGCAGTCGCCACAGGTTTGTGCAGTCTTTTGCTCGGCATTCCCACCTTAAAACTGCGTGCCTACTATTTGGCAATGGCGACCATAGGGTTTGGGGAAATCGTTCAGCTGGTACTGATTCACTGGGAGCCTGTGACCGGTGGCACCTCTGGCTTACGCGGTGTCCCAGGGGTTTCAATTGGAGGGCACCTGATATCCGGCAACCTTGAGCATTACTACTTTTTGTTGCTTTGGTGTGTGCTGGCGCTGGGTCTCGCTTTGCGGGTGAGAGCATCCAAACTTGGCCGCGCCATGATCGCGTTGCGCGACTCTGAAATTGCAGCTGAAGTAGCCGGTGTGGATACCGTACGTATCAAGATGCTTGCGTTTGCGATGTCATCTATGTACGCGGGAGTCGCGGGTGGCTTATATGTTAGCTACGTCAACTATGTCAGCCCGGACTTGTTTTCCAATGCACAAGCGGTTCTCTTCTTCACCATGCTCGTTGTCGGTGGGACTGGTTCGGCCGTCGGAGCTGTACTCGGCACTGCACTCCTTACTGCATTGCCAGAGGCACTCCGATTTCTAAAGGAGTGGTACTTAGTCCTATACGGTGTCGGCGTAATCTTGATCATTATTTTCATTCCCGAAGGTCTTGCGAGTTTGGGCTTACGCTGGCGCAAGCAGACCCCCCCCGACAGTAAGGGCGCCGCAAACGTTTCGATTTCCAATGAACTGCTGGACAGCTCCAATCTTTCATTACCATCCATAGATAGCCGTGATAAACGTACCGAAGATGCGCTACTGGTGGTGCAGTCGGTAACTCAGACCTTCGGCGGCCTCACTGCGCTTGATGGCGTGAGCGTAAGCGTATTGCCCGGAACCATACATGCAGTGATTGGACCGAACGGATCGGGGAAAACTACCTTCTTGAATGTGCTATCTGGCGCCTATACACCCGATACAGGTTCTGTAAAGCTTTTGGGACAGGAACTGATGGGTGAACGCCCTAGCGCGATCGCTGTAGCAGGTATGTCGCGAACTTTCCAAAATATCCGCCTGTACAAGAGTCTGTCGGTTATCGAAAATGTCATGGTTGGTGGCGCTTGCCGCACCCCAGGCAGCCTTTTCAGCATTTTGTTGGGTACTGCAAAATGTCGAGACGAGGAGAGGGGCATTCGTAGCGATGCGTTAAAGGCGCTGGCCTTCGTAGGCCTTGCCGAATTGGCAGACAGGCCAGCAGATAGCCTAGCCTATGCCCAGCAACGCCTCTTAGAGATAGCACGTGCAGTGGCCACTAGGCCAAAGCTATTGTTATTGGATGAGCCTGCTGCAGGAATGAACCCACAGGAGGCGTCGATGCTTATGCAAATAATCCGCAAATTGCGTGATAGCGGCATCACAGTGATTTTTGTAGAGCACAACGTCAAGCTCGTGATGGGAGTCTCGGATCGGGTTACCGTATTTGATTTTGGGCGAAAGATCGCCGAGGGGACCCCTGCAGAGGTGCAACGTTCGCCCGAAGTCATCGAAGCTTATCTGGGTCGTTCGCGTGGAGATGTGAACCATGCTTGAAGTCGACGCAATCGAAGTTCGCTATGGAAATATAGTCGCATTGAACGAAGTAACATTTCGCGTCGATGAAGGTGAGATCGTAACCCTCATTGGCGCGAATGGCGCCGGGAAATCAACAAGTTTAAGAAGCGTTTCCGGTTTGTTACCTCTTAGCGCAGGCAGCATCCGGTTCGAGGGCGAAAGTATCGACAGGATGCGTCCCGAAGATATCGTGCGCAAGGGCATCGCCCATTCTCCGGAAGGTAGACGCGTTTTCCCAGGGTTGACGGTCGCAGAGAACCTGGAGCTAGGCGCCACGCCATGGCGTAAACGCGGCGACACCATTGATGTAGATATAGAGCGGGTTTACGCTCTTTTCCCTAGGTTAAAAGAGCGCCATAAGCAACTGGCCTGGTCCATGTCGGGGGGGGAGCAACAAATGCTTGCCGTTGGCCGTGCGCTAATGGGTCGCCCCAGACTATTACTGTTAGACGAGCCTTCACTAGGATTAGCGCCCATCATTGTCGAGCAATTGTTCGAGAAGATTGCGAGTATCAATCAACTCGGGGTTACGATATTGCTGGTTGAGCAAAATGCTGCTATGGCATTGTCGGTCGCTACACGTGCTTATCTAATAGAAAACGGCCGTATAGTTCTGGCAGACACAACGGAAAAAATGCGCAATCATCCTCGTGTCCGCGAAGCTTACCTCGGGGCATGACGATTTGGTTTTGGTAGGGGCAGCTCTAGTTATTTTGCCTTTCAGTTGGCTCTCAGATATGCGCGAAGCATACGTTTGAAATGAAGAAAATATATCTTGAATACGATCAAGCGCAATTAGATGCGCAATACGATCAGGCGACCTTGGTTCCCGATTTGTCTGACTACCATGCACGCTGGACGCTCAGGACAAAGGTAGCCAAAGAGCGTAATCAATGTCATGAGCACGTGGCTTATGGCAAACATCCTGACGAATGGATTGATGTTTACCGGTCCAATGCTTCAGAACCCGCCCCAATCCTGATTTTCTTTCATGGTGGTGCCTGGCTCTCGCAACAAATTGGGCTTACTGGCAATGCAGCCGAGGCGTATGTTGACGCTGGAGCCATCTATATTGCGGTAAATTTCAGCGTCGCCCCCGACGCGTCACTCGACGTTATGGTGGGTCAATGCCGCGAGGCTACAGCGTTTGTTGCACGTAATGCGCATACATGGAACGGTGATGCACGGCGTATTTCCATAGTAGGCCATTCATCTGGCGCCCATCTTGCATCAAACGTGGTGGTGACTGATTGGGGAAAATATGGTTTACCGAGCGACACCATCAAAGGCTTTGCAGTCACTTCAGGTCCTTATGATCTGGAACCGGTAAGACTATCCAAACGAAATTTATATCTGAATCTTGACCAAGGCGGTGTCGACCGTAACAGTGCAGCAAAGCATCTTCATTCTGCCCTGCCACATGCGGTAGTGGCTTGGGGAGGTAAGGAACTGATTGAGTTTCAACGCCAGAGCGCCGCTTTTGCTTCGGCTTGGGAGGCGGCAACCGGGTCTGTTCAGAGAATTATTTTCCCGGAAAATAACCATTTCGATCAATGCGATGAAGTCGCAAAAATGGACGGGAAATTCACGCTCGCTATCCTTTCAATGATGGGCCTCAAATCACCTTAAGCCCCAAGGCAGTCTTGGGCGCTCTATGTGACTACACCGCGCACTGAGCCGGAAGAGACCGCTCAATTGCCTTAATCCGGATCGTGTATTTTCTCTAGGCTGCAAGCCAGGTCAAGTAAAAGGTGGTCGTTACCGCGCGCTGCGATGAGCGATAGGCCCACAGGTCGCCCCTGAACACGGGCTACGGGGATGCTCAATTGAGGTAAGCCTGCATGTCCAGCGATACATAAAAGCCCAAGCGATCGGTTACGCCATTTCTCAAGGTCGGGGGTCGTCGTATGGAGAAGGGGCGCAGGACCAGGCGTTGTAGGAATGGCGAGTACTGCGTTGTCTATGAGTAGCTTGTCAAAAAAGTCGCGAACGCTTAGTCGAACCGCATTTGCTGACGCAATTTCTTCTGGGGTAATCGTCGAAACCCACTTAAACCGTTCCCGAATCCCATCGCCGAATTCAGGACCAAGTCCGATAAGCCAATCGCGATGGGTTTCCCAAATCTCGGACCCTTGAATCACCCTAAATGCATGCATCCAAGGGTCAAGTCCGGCGGGGTCGAACTGAACGTTTCGGCTGCCGGTGAACGCCTGGCCAATCTGCTGCGCTACTGCATTCAAGGCCGTGGATGTGCTTTGATCTACGTGTGAAAACGCATCGGTACCGACGAGTAGTTGTCCGGCTTGCCCGACTGATGAATGATTTGGTAACAGCACGCGGCCAATGTCTCTCATTAGCGTAGGGTTATTCGCAAACCAGCCCCCCGTGTCGAAACTAGGAGCGAATGGCAGCGCGCCATCTAGTGATACTGCCCCATGCGTTGGCCTAATTCCTAGGATCCCACAATACGACGCTGGTACGCGGATCGACCCTCCCGTGTCGCTACCTAGAGCAAAATCAACTAATCCACCCGCTACCGCTGCGGCGGACCCGCTGGAGGAGCCGCCTGGTATGCACCCTGGTGCATTGACATTGAGGGGGGTTCCGTAATACTTGTTGACGCCATTGAGGCTAAAGCACAATTCATCACAGTGCGTCTTACCGACAACACTCGCACCAGCGGAAAGCAAGCGCAGTACGGCCGTAGAGGTGACTTCTGCAGCGGGATGCGAATCAAGCCAAGCTGGGTGACCAAAGCCTGTCTTAAAGCCCTTTAAATGGTATAAATCTTTAACGCCAAATCGAGTTCCCGCCAAGATGCCATGGGGGGCACCTTGTATTCGTACTTCGTTGTGACGGCAAAAAGCGCCAAGCGTATCGTGAATGGTCAAATCTGAGGAGTTCAAACTAGGAATGCCGTCTTGGCGCAGTGCGCCAGTTTGATTGGAAGAAAGCGGACAGCTGTCCGCTATTGGCTATCGAATTGCAATAGAAATACGTATCGGGAAGCAAACATCTAGTAAATGCTTTTAGCTCGGACATCAGTGCCTTATCGGTATTTAATTGCAACTGATTCGCAAGTTACACCACTTCGGATAAGGTGTCAACAACGGATGTCGACACAACGGATGTCGACACAATGGATAG
>Ga0214919_10001600_pt1 | contig 36757 bp, 30 predicted proteins | sample LL1503_MetaG_FD_177994 | JGI IMG/M metagenome (GOLD analysis project Ga0214919, IMG submission 177994) | Freshwater microbial communities from Lake Lanier, Atlanta, Georgia, United States - LL-1503 | ecosystem: Environmental > Aquatic > Freshwater > Lake | place: USA: Georgia | collected...
ATGGTAATGGTGATAAAAAGTTAGATGGCCAAAATAATACTAAAAATGATCTCAATACTACAAATGGTAATGGTGATAAAAAGTTAGATGGCCAAAATAATACTAAAAATAATGAATTTCAAGATGGTGCTAATGATAAAGTAGTTAATACTGGAAATGATATACCAATAAATATACCAAAAGCTGATGTCAATCCAGTTAATACTAAAAATGATCTCAATACTACAAATGGTAATGGTGATAAAAAGTTAGATGGCCAAAATAATACTAGTAATGATCTCAATACTACAAATGATACTAGTAATGATCTCAATACTACAAATGGTAATGGTGATAAAAAGTTAGATGGCCAAAATAATAATACAAAATCTAGCAATAAAAAAATTGTATTTTATTTTTTGGCATTTGCCTTATTAGTCTCTGGAATAATTCTTTCAGGTCTTGTTATTCCAGGAGTATTTATTCCACTTATTACAACAGTTTCTTTGGCTTGCCTTGCAGGTTTCGCAATTCAAAAGCATTCAGAATACCGACAATTAAAACTTGATAAAAAGCACAACACAAAGCCAACAAAAGAATTGCCTTATAATAATATTAAGCAAAATAAAGATGAAATGTCTACATCGCAAAACAATATTGATTATCTGCTAAAAAGTCAAATTAAAAGGGATGATAATTCAACATTATCAAAAGAAGAAAATGAAAATCAAAAAAATCGTAACAAGAATATTGAAACTGTCAATGAAAAAATCGATTCAAGGATAGAGAAAATTAACAAACAAATTAAAGATTGTGGAATATTTGATGGCAAAAAAAAGAAAAAATTAGAAATGGAAAAAAGGGAATATGAAAATGAAATTAATAGATTAACATTGGAACAACCAGAAGAAAAAATAAAAAAAATAGATTATGCCTTAAATCAATTGGGCAATGAAATGAAGGGCCTTGAAGAATCCTTGAAAGAAAAAAATGTCATTCAAAAATTATTCGCATCAGAGCCAAGGGAGATTGAAAAGATAAATAATAAAATTAAACTTCTTGAAGAATCAAAAAAAGGATTAGAGAAGATAATCAAAATAAAAGAAGAAACTAACGTCAAAAAGGGTGCAGAAAATATCAAAAGTAAAGTAAATGATAAAGGGGGTAATAAGTTTGAAAATATACTTACTAAAAATGGTGTTACTCTTCCACAAAGTAATAATAATTCCTTTGTTCACAGGAATGGGAATTCGCTCAGCAGGGGTGATTCATTAAACAAAAATGTTGCACAACGGTGAATCTGATAGCTTACTAAATTTATCAAACGATTATTAACAATCTATATTATTTTTTAATGCATAATTAAAGGAATTTAAGTTAACAAAAATGCTAAAAATAAAAACATATTAGACGTAAATTACATTATTTCATTAAAGGTAATTATAGATTTTATATTTAACAATCTATGTCATGAACCTTAAGTGCATTGTCTATAATAAAATTGCGTCGTGGTTCAACTACCTCACCCATTAAAGTTGAGAAGGTTTCATCGGCTTTTTGTGCATCGTTTATTGTAACACGAAGTAATGTTCTTGCTGATGGATCAAGAGTGGTTTCCCATAGCTGTTCAGAATTCATTTCTCCAAGCCCTTTAAATCTTTGTAGAGTGCAACCTTTTTTACCAACATCACCAATTATTGTGGCAAATTTTATATGATTATTAAAATTATAAACTCCGCTTGCGTGGGTGAATTTACATTGCCCATATACTATTTCACATGCCTCTGTAATTTTTATATTATTAAAAATTTTAATAAACTCCTGCATTGAGACAAAATTTTTATCAACAACAAATGATTGCTCAACCCCTCTTACTTTTCTTTTTGCGATAATTTGGTTTGTATTTACATCATCTTGAATTTCTTGCAATATTTCAAAATTCCAATGTTGATCAATATCATCTAAAGGTATAATTTGTAGTAATTTTGTTTTTAAAACAGATAACTTTACATTTAAATTATTTATATCATCGAAATCTTTTGGGCGCAAGCCAGATATAACTATTGCTAAAATTACGTCTTTATCAATTCTAATGGGTATAGATTTAATATGTGTATCTAATTCTAAAATTGATGTTAATACTTCTTTTAAATGCTCCCCAGCAATTTCCATGCCGTTTTCATTTTTTAAAATGGCAGATGAAACTGCGTTATTTATAATATATTTGTTAAATTCTGAATTATCTTTTAAATAAACCTCTTTTCCATGTTGCTTAACCTTGTAAAGGGGTGGTTGTGCTATATATAGATACCCATTTTCCACAATTTTATGCAATTGACGATAGAAAAAGGTTAATAAAAGGGTTCTAATATGTGAACCATCCACATCGGCATCTGTCATTATGATAATTTTATGATAACGAAGCTTACTTATATCCATTTCTTCTTTGTCAACCCCTATTCCTAAAGCACCCAAAAGAGTTATTACTACATCGGATGATAACATTTTATCAAATCTTACTTTTTCTACATTTAAAATTTTACCGCGAAGAGGTAAAATTGCTTGAGTTTTTCTATCGCGACCTTGCTTAGATGTTCCACCTGCTGAATCTCCCTCAACTAAAAATAACTCTGATATAGATGGGTCTTTTTCTTGGCAGTCACTTAATTTACTTGGCATGGAAAAAGTATCAAGTGCAGTTTTTCTACGAGCTAACTCCCTTGCTTTTCTAGCGGCAATTCTTGCTTGAGCCGCAATTGCAACTTTGTCAATAATTTTTTTAGTTTCAGATGGGTTTTGTTCAAACCAATAAGTTAATCTTTCAAATGTTACACTTTCTGCTACTTGACGAACTTCACTTGAAACTAATTTATTTTTTGTTTGAGAGGAGAATTTTGGATCTGGAACTTTAGCTGAAATTATACAAACCAAACCTTCTCTTATATCCTCACTTGTAATGTCAACTTCATCTTTTTTGGAAATATGTTGGGGAATATATTGATTTACCGCACGAGTAAGTCCACCACGAAAACCTGCAAGGTGAGTTCCACCATCTGATTGTGGAATATTATTCGTAAAACATCTGCAAGTTTCCGTATAGGCGTCTGTCCATTGTAGTGCAATTTCAACTATGATATCATTTTCAGCCCCCTTTAAAGACACAATTGAGTGAAGTGGGGCCTTAGTTCTTGATAAATGTTTTACAAATTCAGAAATTCCTCCATCATATTTAAATTCTTGCATTCTTTCTTTTCCTATTCTTTGATCTTCTAAAATAATAAAAACTCCATGATTTAAAAATGCAAGCTCCCTGATTCTTTCTTCAAGTGTTTCGAATTTAAACTCTATATCAGAAAATGTCTCAGTGGATGGCATAAATGTTACCTCTGTTCCCTTTTTACCCACTGCATCACCTGTAATTTTTAATGGAAAAACAGCTTCACCATCAGCAAATTCCATATAATGTTCTTTATCGCATCTCCAAATTTTTAATTTTAATTTTGATGAAAGTGCATTAACAACCGATACCCCAACACCATGTAACCCACCTGATACTTTATATGAGTTTTTATCAAATTTACCACCTGCGTGCAGTTGAGTCATTACCACCTCTGCAGTAGAAACTCCTTCCTCATGCATTTCCGTTGGAATACCACGCCCATTGTCACGAACCGTTACTGATCCATCTGGATTTATGCAAATATTTATTTTATTACAATGGCCAGCTAAAGATTCATCAATTGCATTATCCAAAACTTCATATACCATGTGATGCAAACCAGTTCCATCATCTGTGTCTCCTATATACATTCCAGGTCTTTTGCGAACCGCATCTAAACCCTTTAATACTTTTATACTATCTGCGCCATATTCACCAAGATTGCTTGCAAAGTTATTTTCCATTTCTTGAACCTTTTCCGCTTGAACCTTTTCTGAATTTTCTGAATTTTTGTTCATGGTTAAAATATGATTTATAAAACATTGAAAATATTGAAGTTAAAAAGCAAGAGAAATATTATTATAAAAAATCTTGCTTTTTGATTTTTTAAAATTATATTTGTTCATATAAATTGTTTTTACAAATGTTTTCAGAGTTATCAATATCAGTTGCCAACGCTGATGAAGTCATCAAAGATGCAGCAAGTCAGCCATCGGCCTTACAATCCATGTTGCCAATTGTAATGATATTTGCAGTGTTTTATTTCTTTATTATTCGTCCACAAAGTAAGAAATTTAAAGATCAGCAAGCAACAACTAACAATACCCAAGTTGGAGATGAAGTTATTATCTTGTCGGGAGTATTTGGAAAAATTTTCAGTATATCACAAGATGAAACTTGTTTGGTTGAAATATCCAAGGGGAATGAAATTAAAATTTATAAAACTGCGATTGTTAAAAATATATCTTTGGAGGAGAGAAATAAAACAGAGGCTTTAAAAAATATTTCTGCAAAGAAAAAATAATTATTTTATAGCGGCATTAAATGCAATTTTTGCTAAACAATCAATGAAATCTTTATTTATCCCAAGAGTTGGAATCCTGAAATATTTTTTAATTCCAAGTTTATTTGCAATATGTAGATATTCCATATCAAGCTCCACTAATGTTTCAGAGTGTTCGCTTACAAATGCTATTGGAAAAATTGCGACATCTTTATTGTCTCTTGCTGAGTTTTCAATTTCTGTTTCAAGAGATGGGGTAATCCATTTTTTTGGCCCTACTTTTGATTGATAACAAAGCCTTGTATCTAGTTTTATGTTAAGGTTTTTTTCTAAATCTTCGACAATAATTTTATAAGATTTTTCAACTTGTTTTTGATATGGATCGCCAGCTTTAACTATAGACTCTGGTAAGCCATGTGCGGAAAATAAAAATCTTATATTTTTTATATCTTTGATATTTTCCCAAATATAATCTAAAATTAAATTTACGCAAGATGATATGAAATGTTGATTATCATGATAATCATATATTGGAATAATTTCTGATTTATTTTTATATAAATATGATACTTCTTGCCATTTATCAAAAAAACTTTCAGTTGTGGTGGTAGAATATTGTGGATATAGGGGAAGTAAAATAATTTTTTGTGGATCAAAATCTGACATATTTTGCAAAATATCTTCAAGATTCGGCGATGAGTGTCTCATTGAATAAAACACTCTCCAATTGATACTATTATTTTCATTTTTTGAAAAATCTTTTATTAAAATATTTTGCAAAGCTATAGCTTGGTTAAGTGTATTTTCATTAATCGGAGATTTTCCGCCAATTAATTTATAAATTTCTTTTGCCTTTTTTTTTCTTAATTTTGATATCAATTTTGCCAGTATAAATCTTGGAATTTTTGATAAAGTTATTATTCTTTTATCATAAAATAAATTAAATAAAAATTTTTCAACTTCATTTAAGTTATTTGGCCCCCCAAGATTAAAAATTATACAACAACACTTAATATTTTCTTTAATTGCATCTTCTATCATAAAAAACTAGATTTTAATATATATACATATTATTATATATTAATACTTATTTTAAAAGCAATGAAATTTATATTATATGCTGTTTTAGTATTAATTCATGGGTGCTCAAGATCTAACCCTATATTAAGGTCCAATTTATCAAGTAATCAAGATTTTCAAATACAATATAATGTAAATGATGCAAGAACTCCAATTCAAAATATTCCGTATATAACTTTATATGTAATTAAAAACCCAAATTATGATAATACATTATTAAAAAATAGAATGACAAACTATACCGTTAAAAGTTATAAAGATTATAATGACGATATCAATGACATGAAGGAAGTTTCAAATCTTGTTGCAAGTCAAGTGAAAACTCAAATCATGAGTGAGCAAAATAAAATTCAATATATTTACGATAAAGACACCGGAGAGTACGTTGTGGACCAAAATTCTATTTCCACATCAGTTCCCATTCCACAATTACAAGACAGATACTCTGTCAATAAACGAATGTCTTATAGTACATCTATTCCATATGGAAATGCCTATGCAATAATGGAAATGAAAAATGAAGGCTATATTCCAAATGAAAAATATTTTAATGATATGAGCATTAAGTATGATGATATTAAAATTTCCAATGATGATAACATGACGCCAAAATATCAAAAAATCAATAAAGAGGATATTTATGTACGTGCAGGAATTGATGTTAGTAATAAGGTTTTAAAAAGCACACATGATTAATAATGTAAATATATATTTGAAATCACGAAATTTAAAGAAATATTTGAATATTGATAAAAAATATATTAAATTCATAGTAATATTTGTAATGCAATATTTAGGTAAAGCCGATAATTTTGAGGTTACAATATTGCTTTCAAATGACAAATTTATTCAAAAATATAATAAAGAATTTAGAAAACAAGACAAGCCTACAAATATTTTATCTTTTGAATCAGGTGATAAAAATTATTTAGGTGATATAATTATTTCACTTCAAACTATTAAAAAAGAGGCAGTAGAGCAGGGTAAATTTGAAAAAAATCACTTTATACATATACTAATTCATGGAGTTTTGCATCTTTTAGGCTATGACCATTTGAATCAAAAAGACCAAGATGAAATGGAGGACATTGAAATAAAAATTTTAGCAAGTCTTGAAATCCCTAATCCATATTTTATTGATTAGAAGTGGTGTTATACTTATTTTTAGACCCATGTAAGTGAATTAGCGGATTTGTAGTTTGAAATTAAAATTATTAAGTACGTATTAATTGTTTTGAAAAATAAGTTTTCATTTCACTGAATTTTTAATACTTAAATTTTAATATTTTCATCTATGATGAAAAAGTTTTTCTCAAACCAGAAATAAATTGCCCCTTTCCTTCTTTTATTCCCTCTTCAGATATTTTTATTTTATTTCCTTTTAAAATTTCTGCAATTTCATCTCCCGTTAAAGTTTCATACTCAAGTAATGCATTTGCAAGAATGTGTAAATCACTTAATCTTTCAGTTAAGATTCGCCTTGCTTCATTTAAGCCATAATCAACTAATTCCTTCACTTCTTCGTCAATCATTTGTGCAGAATGCTCAGAGCAGTGATATCTGGACTTTGATCCACCAATATACATATCTCTTGACTCCCCAGCATGGTTGACTTTTCCAATTTTTTCACTAAATCCCCATTCTGTAACCATTGCACGAGCTAAATTCGTGGCCATTTTTATATCAGATGATGCTCCACTTGTAACATTTTCTGCACCAAAAATCATTTCTTCTGCTACACGACCTGCCATTGCAACGGCTAAATCGGCATACATTTTTTGACGAGTTAAAGAAAATCTGTCGTCTTCAGGAAGACGCATAACCATGCCTAAGGCTCTACCTCTTGGAATAATTGTTGCTTTGTGTATTGGATCTGACGCTGAAATTGAAATTCCAACTAAGGCATGTCCACCCTCATGATATGCAGTTAGTTTTTTTTCAGAATCTTTAATTTTCATAGATTTCCTTTCACTTCCCATCATTATTTTATCTTTTGCATCTTCAAAATCAAGGTTTTGTACTATACTTTGACCTCTTTTAGCAGCCAAAAGAGCAGCCTCGTTAACTACATTTGCAAGTTCTGCACCTGAAAACCCTGGAGTGCCTCTTGCTATATTTCTTAAATTAATATCTGGTGCTAATTTTACTATTTTGGTATGAACTTTTAATATAGCCTCTCTTCCATTTACATCTGGCATTGAAACTACAATTTGCCTATCAAATCTTCCAGGTCTTAATAGTGCAGGATCCAGTACATCTGGTCTGTTAGTTGCTGCAAGAACGATGATACCAGAGTTTTCCTCGAATCCATCCATTTCCACTAGCATTTGATTTAAAGTTTGCTCCCTTTCGTCGTTTCCACCGCCATTTCCTATACCTCTGTGTCTTCCAACTGCATCAATTTCATCAATGAATATAATACAAGGAGATTGCTTTTTTGCTTGAGCGAATAAATCACGAACTCGACTTGCACCTACTCCTACAAACATTTCAACAAAATCTGAGCCAGATATAAAAAAGAATGGCACGCCAGCTTCCCCAGCGATAGCTTTTGCTAGTAGAGTTTTACCCGTTCCAGGTTGACCTATTAATAAGCAACCTTTTGGAATTTTTGCACCAATTTTACGATATTTAAATGGATTTTTTAAAAATTGTACGATTTCCTCAAGATCTGCCTTTGCTTCATCAATTCCAGCAACATCATTAAATCTAGTTTTTATGTCTTTTGGCATTATAGCTTTTGCTTTACTTTTTCCAAATGCAAATGGATTTCCGCCCATCATTCCACCACCCGAGCCGCCACCCGAGCCAGATTTGCCGTTCATTTGTTTATTCATGCTTATCCAAAAAGCAACTATTAGTAACAATGGAAGCCATGAAATTAACATACCTAGGATACCAAAAATTCTTCCCATGGTGCCACCATTTTCTTTTTTTTGTATTGAAATTTCACAATTATATTTTTTTAATTCATCTATTATTTTAGGGCTGTAATATGGAGATATATAAGTTATATAGTCTGGAATTTTGATATTTTTTTCTTTTTCAATCTTTCTTTCTTTATTTTCAAGTTTATTTATTGTGGATGAAATTATATTATTTTTTTCTTTATTTTTTATATCCGCTTCCGCAACTTTTTCTTTATACTCATCTTTTAAAAAAATATAAACCAAATCTTCAGACATTTGAACTGATTGTACTTTATTTGTTTCAACAAGTTCAAAAAAATGAGACATTTGAACTTCTTTTGGAGTATTTTTATCAACAAAAAGACTATCTATTATTGTAAAACCAAGAAAAAATGTTAATATCCAAAAAAGTATATTTTTCATAAAATTGAAACTTTAAAACCCACTTAAAAAATCTATTACAATTAATAAAATTTAAGTCAAGTTTTTATTCTAAATATTAAAAACAAAAAATGAATTTTAGTCAATCTTAAAATTTTTATTGCAAATTTTATTACACTATATCTATGTTTTTTTACGTCAATTGCGATATATTTGCCATTACTTGAAAATGTATGAATCCCGTCAAAGCCAATAGATTCTCCGAATATTTCATACTTTAAAGCCTCTTTATATTCATTTATTGATAATTTTTCCACCTCATACACGCAAATCCCATCACCATAAGTGTTTTTTGAAATCTGCCCTGGGCGAAATATTTTTCCATTTTCATGAAATAAATTTCCTGCCATTCTTGAGCCATAAAACCCAGTATTTACAGGTGATTTTGGATGCTCTGTCCACTCGCTTTCATTTAAGTTTTTTGAATAAAAAATATGCAAATCGCAATCATTGTATTTTTTTACTTTTGTTGTAAAAAGATAGTATATGCCATCTTTTTTAATGACTACAGAATCTACAAATCCAGTTTTATATATATATTTATTGGAAATAACTTCAATCTTATCATTAATTTCATACATTTTTAATTCTTTTTCTTGACACTCTGGTATTATTACAATTTTACCCTCATCTTCAAGGATATACGGAAAAGATAGATGTTTATTGGATTTGATAATGTTTTTTTCATGTCTTAGTATAGAAAAAGTGTCTGTGTTAATTATTATAAAATCTATAAATCCACACTTCAAAAAATATGAATATCTTTCAAAAAAAAGGTAAATTTTAGAATTTTTTATCAATATAAAAGGGTCTGCATAAAAGCAAAATCCGATAGATTTTTTATGATATATTTTATTTTTCAAGCTTGGAAATTGTAAAAATTCAAGTGGAGAAGATTTTATAATGATTGTTTGCCAATTTTCATCAAAAAAAAATCTATCAAATTTTCTATGCAATGATTGTTTTATTTGCTTCATTGTTGAAAAAAAATCTTGCATGTTAAATATTATATTAAGATATATATTAAATATCAATAGTAAATTTATTGTTTGTAAATATATGTTAAACCAAGATGAAATTAAAAAATTATGTAAAATGTCTAGGCTTGAATTTAAAGATGAAGAAATAGATAAAATTAAAAATAATTTAACTTCCATTTTTGAGTGGATTGGTGAAATTCAGGCAGTTTATACTCATAGTGTTTTACCACTTGTGAATATAATTGGCGATATTTCAAATGAAAATTCAATCATAAAAACCAAAACTAACTATGAAATTGATAAGGCAAATACTATAGAAGTTAATGAAAAATTATACTATAGTGTCGTTAAAGTGATTGAATAATTTATAGTTTTGAATTAATTAATTGCTTTTTAATAATTTTATATAATATTTTTATTATAATAGGTGTTAAATATGGAAATTTCTAATAAAATTCATACACTGTTAGTTGCAAATCGCGGTGAAATAGCTGTAAGAATAATAACAACTGCAAAAAAAATGGGCATAAAAACTGTCGCTGTATATTCAGATATCGATGTTAATGCAAAATTTGTATCCTGCGCTGATGTTGCAATTCCTATTGGTGGAAAAATTTCTAGAGAAAGCTACTTAGTGATTGATAAAATAATCGATGCATGTAAAAAATCTGGCGCAAATGCGGTGCATCCAGGTTATGGATTTTTATCAGAAAAAAGTGAATTTGTAAATAGGTGTAATAAAGAGGGAATCATTTTTATAGGTCCATCTGCAAAATCTATAGAAATGATGGGAGATAAAATTACATCAAAAGAAGTTGCAAAAAAAGCCGGAGTTAGCGTCGTACCAGGTTTTTTGGGTGAAATAAAAGATAGACATCATGCAGAACGTATAGCTCAAGAAATTGGGTTTCCTGTAATAATAAAGGCATCTGCTGGCGGTGGTGGTAAGGGTATGAAAGTTGTGTACAATCTTGAGGATTTATACCCAAATGTTGAATCTGCAAAAAATGAAGCAAAAAATGCTTTTGGTGATGATAGATTATTTATAGAAAAATACATTGAAAGACCACATCATATTGAAATTCAATTAATAGCAGATAAAGCTGGAAATGTTGTATGTTTGGGTGAAAGGGAATGTTCAATTCAAAGATTTAATCAAAAAGTGATAGAGGAATCTCCCAGCCCCTCGATAAACCAAGAAACAAGACACAAAATGTATGAGCAATCTATAAAACTTGCTAAAGAATGTGGCTACTTCTCGGCTGGTACTATTGAATTCGTGATGGATGAAAGTCAAAATTTTTACTTCCTTGAAATGAATACAAGACTTCAAGTTGAGCATCCAGTAACGGAATACGTTGTAGATAAAGACTTGGTGCAATTGATGATTAAAGTTGCACAAGGTGAAGATTTACCATTTAAGCAAAGCGATATTGTAATTAATGGTTGGTCAATGGAGTGCAGGGTTTGCGCAGAAGATCCATCTAAAGGTTTTATGCCTTCTATTGGAAGAATTTCATATTATAAAGAGCCTCAGGATATTCATAATGTAAAGTTTAGAATTGATAGTGGCGTGGTTGAAGGTTCAGAGATTTCACCTTATTATGATTCAATGATAGCTAAGGTTATAACTCATGGAGACACCAGAAATGAAGCAATTGAATCTATGAAAAAAACTCTTGGTCAATTTGAGCTTGCTGGAATTTCGACAAATATAAATCTTGTTGAAGATATTATAAGAAATAAAGATTTTAAAGCTGGAAAAATCTCTACATGGTTTATTAAAGAAAATTACCCAAATGGATTTAAAGGCGTTGAATTAAAAGATGATTCAAAAATATCAATAATATCAGCAATTACTCAAATTTTTATAAAATCAGAGAAAAGAAAGTGGACAACATCTGGTCAGTATAATTTAACTAAAGACATAGATGAAAAAATGTTAACCATAAATCTTGGTGAAGAAGTATATGAACTTCGTTATCATGATAAAGATGAAAAAAATACTGTAATACATTTTCATCATAAGGAAATTAAATTTACATCAGACTATAAATATGGTGATATGATGGTTAAAATTCGTGTAAATAATGGTGAAAAGTATGTAAAAATTATTTCTATAAACTCAAATTCAGCCTTGGTTAGTTGTGATGGAATTTTATCTTTTGTACAATTCAATGCCCGTCATATTTCTGAGTATAGTAAATACATGCCACTTATAAATTTAAATAAAAAGCCGAATGAATTTAAATCTCCAATTACTGGTCTACTTATAAAAGTTTGCGTCAATGAGGGTGACATTGTGCACTCTGGTCAAGAGATTTTAGTTATAGAAGCTATGAAAATGGAAAATATTATTAGGGCAGATTTTGATACAAAAATTGCAAAAATTGCTAAACATAAGGGTGAAATGTTATCAGTTGGAGATATAATATTGGAATACGACAATATTGTAATTGATGAAATTGAAAAATGAAAGCTGATTATATAAAAAGTGCAAATAAATATATTGATATACAAGAGATAAACACTAGGGGTGAAGTATGTTTTTTTGGAAGATCAAATGTTGGAAAATCAAGTTTAATTAATGCTTTATTCGGCAAAATTGCATTTACATCAAAAAAACCAGGTAAAACAGTTAGTTTAAACTTTTATCAATATACAAAATATACAATAACAGATTCTCCTGGCTATGGTTTTGCTGGAAATTCAAGTAAAATGTCAACCGACTGGGAAACTTTGGTGTCAGAGTATTTAACAAATAGAAAAAATTTAAAAATGTGTTATTTATTAATAGATTCTCGTCGTGGAATTATGGAAATAGACCTTGATATGATGCTGTTTTTTGAAAATTTTGATGCTAAGTACACTATTATATATACTAAAATTGACAAAATTAATGATAAAGAGCAAGAATTATTAAAACATGATAATAATTCAAAATTAAGGCTTTTAAAATTACAAAAATTACATATTCCAAAATCGGGTTTTTTTTATACATCCTCCGAGAAACATATCAATATATCAAATTTATTAAGTAGTATAAATAAAAATCTTTCATCAAATAATGAGTAATTTTCATTTTAAAAAATCATTAGGGCAAAACTTTTTACATAATCCAAAAGTTTTAGAAAGAATAGCTAGTTTTGGAAAAATTACCGAAAACGATGTTGTTATTGAAATTGGGTGTGGAAACGGCTCTTTAACTGAATATATTTTAAACTTCAATCCAAAAAAATTAATAGTATGGGAATTGGATGAAAGATGTTTAGATTTAATGCAAGAAAAATTAAAAAATCATAAAAATTTTACAAAAATTGAAGCCATTCATAAAGATGCACTGTTGCTTGATGTGCCAAGTTTGAAACTTGAAACATTGCCCATAATAATATCAAATTTACCATACAGCGTTGGAAGTAGAATTTTTATAAATCTTTTATCTCAAATAAATTCAATTAAATTAATGATATTGATGTTTCAAAAGGAGGTTGCTGCAAGAATAGTTGCAAAAAATAACTCAAAAGATTACAGTATATTCTCCGTTATGTCCCAATTGGTATCAAGTTGTAAAATAGAATTTGATGTTTCTCCAAAAAATTTTACTCCAATTCCAAAAGTCATGTCTAGCATTATATCGTGTAAAAATATAAATGCAAATATTACCCAAGAGAGTTTTAATTTTATTTTAGAGCAAGGTAAGTATTTGTTTTCAAATCGCCGAAAAATGATAAGATCTTATTGTAAACATTGGAATTTAAATTTACTTGATTTATATGGAGCTATGAGGGTTGAAAATTTAACACCACAGCAAATAATGTTTTGTATATTGGAAAGTAAGTCTTTTAATAAAATAGATATTTAATCAAAAATCTTGTAAGTTTTACGATTTAGCAAAAATTAAACAGGTTATGTATTTACTTTGAATCCCAAATTTCCTTATTTAAACTTCCAGAAAATTTATCAACTATAACTGCAGATAAAATATCTCCTGTTAAATTTCCAAAAGTTCTTGCCATGTCTAATATTCTATCTATTGCTAGAATTAAACCTATTGCCTCAACTGGAAGATGTAATGCTGATAAAATTCCAGATAGTAAAAATATTGAAGCCCCTGGAATTGGTGCTGTACCAACAGCTCCAAGGGTGCAAAGTGTAATTATATACAAGTATTCCATTCCAGTAAAATTAACGCCAAAAATTTGCGATATAAATATAACGCTTACACCTAAATTTAACGCTGAGCCATTCATATTTATTGTTGCACCAAGTGGTATTATAAATAATGCTTTTTCCTTTGAAACTCCCAATCTTTCTTGTGACGTCTTTAAAGAAGTTGGCAGCATGGCAGAACTACTTGCCAAAAGATATCCAGTGAATTGAATAGGGGCAATTTTTTTATAAAATTTTAATGGATTTAATTTTAGTACAAATAAAATGAACAATGAGTATAGTGCATAAACCATAAATGTAATACTTCCATAAACTATAAGTGTAACAATTCCAAGAGATTTTATTAACGAAATATCCTGACTACCAACTATCCAACTAGTGAACCCAAATATTCCAAATGGAGCTATGTGCATTATTAAATCTGTTATTTTGAACATTATATCATTTAAAGATTTCATTCCTTTTGCGATACTTCCATCAAGCTGTTTTGATGCTTTAATTGCAACTCCAAATATCGTAGCAAAGAAAATAATTTGTAAAAAATTTCCATTATTAAAGGCTTTAAATATATTTTCAGGTATTATATCTACAACAAATTCCCCAAAAGTATTTATTTGCGTTGCATGGGTTGTGATATTTTTTACATCTGCTTTATTTGTTTCAATTATTTTATATGGATCTGATTTTATCATGTTTCCAGGTTTCACAGCGGTTGTTACTGCAATTCCTATGCATACAGATATTAGGGTCATAGTAATAAAAGTTAAAATAGCTTTTAAAGCCATAGAACCTGTTTTTGCATCTTTTTCTCCGCTTATAATAGAGCAGGTTATGGATGCAAATATCAATGGAGCAATTATCATCTTAATTAGGTCTATAAATATTTTGCCCAAAAGTTTAAAGCTACTTGGGTGTATGCCAATAATGGCAAAATAATCTGGGTTAAATCTCATGAACAGTCCAACCAAAATTCCCATAATAAATCCAATTACAATTCTATATGTTAGTTTAATTTCAAAAAACTTTTTCATTATTTTACTACTATTTTGAATCAATAGAAGAGCTATTAAAATTCCACTTAAAAGCTCTAGGCTTAAGCAAATTTGTAAAATTGATACCAATTTTTCCTCTCTTATTTGAAAATAATGTAATATATGATCCCATTTTATTATTGCAAAAACACCTATATTTACCCCAAGAAGAAGACATAAAAAGTTACTTAATTTTATCATTGTTTTTGTTACAATTCCAAATCTACGAAATAACTTTATAAATTTCATAAATATATAATATAAAAGAAAATATCTACATTGATGCTTTTTATTGTCAACTAAAAAGCTATTTTAATCAATATTTAAAAATTTAGTTCTTAAACCCAATATAACATCATTTATATTTCCCATTGACTGAAAGAAGTTATCTGGAATTATCTTAAAGTTATAATCATACGTGATCCAAAGTTTTTCAATATCAAAAGTTCTTATTGCAGATTTTAAAATATGATTAATATCTTTTATACTTGGGGTATAAAAAGATTGTGCATCGTATACTCCAATTCCTATATCTCCTTGATATTTGTATCCAGGTAAATTTTTTAGTATGTCATGTCCAGATCTTGCGGATTCAAGTAAAAGTACGTCTGCATCTAAAGTATCTAGATCATCTATGTATAAAAATATATTGGAATTTGCTATATATAGATGTGTTTGTATGTTTTCAGGTATTTGTGAATAAACATTTTGAATGTACTTACTTAGCCCACTTAACATAGGTGTGCAATCTATAATTCTTTGTGGCATTTGCTCTAAAATATTATTTTCATCTAATTGAATAATATCAATATTTGCTTTAGATATTGCAGCGTGTACAATTTTTTTAATAACATTTGACATTAATGATAAAAACGAGTTTTTATTACTAAACCCTTCAAAAGAAAAAGAACGATGCAAAGACATTACTGGGCCAGTAATTCTATATTTTACAGGCTTATTTGTGTTCTCTTTTATAAATTTTGCAAGTGCAAAAAGCTTTGTTTCATGCTTCTCATTAATATCTATATCAAATTCACCAAATATGATTGGCGGTTTTTCGATTTTATTGCAATAAGTTTTTATCCATCCAAATTGAGTATTCACAATGTCTCCTTTCATAAAATTTACAAAGTAATCAAAATGCTCGGAATCTCTGTCATATTCTCCAGTTGACATTACATCAAAACCAAAGTTATTTTGTTTTTTTATCAACTCTAAGGCTTGATTTTTAAAATCAAATCCATCTATATTTTTTTTAGATCTTTCATTTAAAAATATCGGCAAACCACCCATTGCTGTAAATGGAAAGTGTTTTAAATTCATATCTTTTTTTTGTTTTTTTACTCTTTCGCCTCTATTTGATCTTTTATAATCCGATAACTTTTGAGGTTTAATGGAGGATATTTTATTTGCTAAATCTTGATATAATTTTGATTTAATTTTGGCAATATTTTGTGAATCTAGATCATTTTCTAAGCATCTTTTTATCAAAGTTAGTTCATCTAATTTTTGTTTTGAAAAAGATAAATATTTAACTATATTTTGATCTAACTTTGTTTCATTTTCTAGATTAATAGGGCAATGAGACAAGTTGCATGATGGTGCAATCTGGATATTCTCAACATATTCTAAAGCTTTTTGAGCAATTTTTACAGAATTTTCTATATCGTTTATGAAAACATTTTGTCCATCTATCAGCCCTAAAGATATTTCTTTTTTTGTGTTATATTTTGCAAGATATTCAATTTGATTTGGAGCGGAAACCAAATCTAAATGAATGCATTTTACCGGTAATGAAAATACCAAATCTGCATTTTGCCCTATATCGCCAAAGCCAGTTGTTAAAGTTATTTTGATATCTTGTGCATAAGAAGATATTTTTTCATATGCCATGCTATATAAATTTTGCTGTGAGGTTGAAATATCTGTAGTTAAAAATGGCTCATCTATTTGCACTTCCAGAACCCCAATACGTTTTAAATTAATAAAGATTTTTGAATAAACGTCAAGAATCTCATTTAATGTTTTTTGAAAATCTATATCAACGAATTCTTCATCCTCTGTGTCAAAAACTTTTCCTAGCATTATATATGTTATTGGGCCAAGTAAAATTGGTCTTGATTTTACACCAAAACCAGAGCATTCTATAAAATGTTGCATTATTTTATTATCAGATTGTACAAAATCTGTGGCATCTTGAAATTCAGGAACTGTGTAATAAAGCTTGGTATTAAACCAAGGCCTGTATTCCATTCCAGGTACCTCAAATTTATCCTTTCTGTGACCCAAGGTTGGTGCAAAGTATATATCCGTAGGAACCTCACCACCTTCCCAGTAATATCTACTGGGAATATTTCCAAGCAAGACGCTTGCATCCCAAACTTGATCATGCCACGTGAAATCATTGCTAGAAATTATATCTATATGTGCTTTTTTTTGTATTTCAATATTACATTTTCTTATTTTATATCCAATTTTATATAACTCTTGTTCGTCAATTTTTCCATTAAAAAAATTGTTTAATACGTTTATTTGTTCTAAATTTTCTCCTAAACACGGGAAACCCAAGCTTGCAGTGCGTATCATAATGCAAAAATAAAAGCTAACAATTTTTAGTATAAAAAAATAACAATCAAGATTATAATTTAATTTATTTTTTAGTGTTTGTACCTTCTTTTTCAGTTTTTACTTTTGTTATAAAAAGTCTTTTATCGTACTTTCCGCAATTGGATAAGAAGATTATTAAAATTATAATCTTGATTGTTATTTTTAGTTTCATAGCTTATATAAAAATATCAACTATTATAGTTAATAGCAAGAGAGTAATTATGAATATAAAAGTCAAACGGAAAATTAAAAAAGCATTTACTCTTATAGAAATGACAGTTGTGATAATAATTATTGCAACTTTAATTTCAATTGCAGCTATCACTGGAAGTGCCTTTATTGACAACGGAAAGGCACAATCTTTTATTTACGAATTAACTGGTTATCGTCAAAATATAAAAAAATTTTATGATACATATCATGCTCTTCCTGGCGACTTTAATGGGGCATCAAGTGATATAAATGCTTATTTAATGAACGGCAATGGAAATGGAAAATATGATATTGATATATCAAACGAGTGTTATTCCGCTTGGCAACATATGAGTTATGCTGGAATATTACCAGAAAAATTTGTTGGAACTTCTGTGTCTAAGGAATTTGTAGGCGGTAGATTTATACAACAATCAAAACCAGGTGTTAACGTTCCAAGGTCTAAAATTTTTCCAAACGCTGGATATAGGATAGGTAGCAATATACCAAATGAAATAAGTCAAAACTCCATTATGGGAAAATATAATATCATTTTGGAGTTTATGCAATATGATTCTTTTGACGAAATGACTGGAAGAGGTAAAAATGGCGCAATAAATCCAATTATAATGCAAAATATTGATACAAAAATTGATGATGGTAAGCCAATAGATGGATTTTTAGTGGGCTTAAATGACGCCAATAATTTATGTAATCTAAGTACATCAAATGTAAATCTTGGGTTTTATAGCACTTCTCCTGTAACATATCTTGACAGCAAGGAAGAAGGTTGTATAGTTAGTTTAATTTTAAACGAATATTGAAAATATGTTTATAGATGAAGCGGTATTGAATATAAAAGCAGGAGACGGTGGAAATGGTGCATCAAGCTTTCGTCGTGAAAAATTTGTTCCCGAAGGTGGGCCAGACGGTGGAAATGGTGGAGATGGTGGAAATGTTATTATAATAGGTGACAAAAGCATAAATACTTTATCAACTTTTAAATTTAAAAGACATTTTATTGCACAATTTGGAAAGTCAGGCTCTGGAAAAAATAGAACTGGATACAGTGGTGAAGATTTAATTTTAAATGTACCAATTGGAACACAAATTTTAGATTACAATACTAGAAATATTATATATGACATAACAATGGATGGGCAAAAAATCGTCCTTGCACATGGTGGACGAGGTGGCAGAGGGAATGCTACTTTTAAAAACTCTACAGAACAGGCTCCAAGAACCACAACAAAAGGTGAAATTGGTGAAGAGGGTGTTTTTGTATTTTGTTTGAAATTATTTTGTGATATGGGAATTATTGGTCTTCCAAATACTGGAAAATCAACCTTAATCAATTCCATAACCAATACAAAGTCTGTAGTTGGAGACTACGCCTTTACAACAATCAAGCCTGTTCTTGGAATTTTAGAAATGAACTATAAACAATATGTTTTATCTGATATTCCAGGTCTTGTGTATGGTGCATCTGATAATTATGGTTTGGGGCATAAGTTTTTAAGGCATGTTGAAAGATGTAAGGCTATACTTCATCTTATTGATATAAACTCTGAAAATCCTCTTGAAGATTATAAAATAATACGCAACGAATTAAAATTATACAATAAGGAATTAACAAAAAAGAAGGAAATTATTGTTTTTTCAAAGTGTGATTACTTCATAGAAAGTGACTTAATGGCAAAAATTAAAGAATTAAAGGTTTTATTTAAAACAAAGAAATTTATTACAATATCTTCGGTTGCAAGGTTTAATCTTGAAGATTTAAAGCTTAAAATTGCATCTACGCTTGAGGAAATTTAAAGTTTTCACTTAATGTTAAGTTAACAGTTAAATAGGTTATCAATGGTCAATATATTTTTATAAATTAATTTGGTAATTCTACTGAACCTTAACCAAGATTCATTTTAATTATTGAAAAATGATAGCTGTTTATCGGGATATTCTATAATTTCTAAAACATTAATAACATTGTAAATTTCGGCGTTTTCTATTATATCACCATTATTATCAATTTTATTAATAATTTCCAAATTAACTTTTAAAACAGTTTTAGAGCTAACAGGCAGTCCACTTTTCACCTTATTTATAAATTCCTCATCCTTTATTGTGACGGAAATTTTCTTATTCCAATAACACTCCCATTTAGATTTACCATCTAAGTCAGGCTTTTTTATTCTTAATTTGCATTCAAATGGTTTTTGTATGTCATCTGTTTGAGTTGCTTCATTTAGTAATTCATTTTCTTGTGTATATTCAAAGTTTGTTGGTATATTCTTCATTGACTCCTCTTGATTATTATAATCAAATATAATGGCAACGCGACCCTTTAATCTTTTTGAACCCTTTGATATATTTGACAATGCGATTAATAGTTTCTCTTTATCTAAACTAATCCCAGTTAATGGATTCTCAACATTACTATCTTTAATATTGTCATTAATGGCATTAACAATATCATTGTTGCTTTCATTGCCAAGTTTTTCAATTGCGATATTTTTGCTTTTTTTTAACAATGATGATATAGTAGTTTTAATCGGATTATTAACAAACCTATCAATATCTTTATCTTCTATAAGTTTTAATTTATCTCTAATCCATATTTTAATTGAACCACCCTCTAATTCTTCTATATATGACACAACTTGCATTGTTTCATCAAATGAGTTAATAATTGCGTGGTTAAATGCTTCTAAATTCAATAGGACATCGTGCATACCAGCAAGAAAATCTTGTGGCGTTATACCGTCTTCTTTTTTTATATCAAATTTTACACAATAACAATCGTCAAATGATTTGATTTCCCTCATGCCTTCAAAGTAATAAACTCATAAAACACCTTACTACATCTTTCACAAAAGTCAATAAATAGTCTAAAAACATATTGTATAAACTGTATAAACATTTTTATTTAATAGAGTTATTAATTGTCAAAAAAATGGTTGGTGTGTTAACGAAATTTAGCCCCAAGTAACGCAATAACCCTTAATATATCATTAATTAGCTTTGTTGCTTTTTAGATATAATGTTTTACAATTTTGTATAATTTACAAAAAAAATCTTGACTATAAAAATCAATATTGTATTGGTAAATACCAATTCCTTGGTAGCTCAGTGGTAGAGCAGTTGACTGTTAATCAATTGGTCGTAGGTTCGAATCCTACCCGGGGAGCCAAGTCGTTTGCTCACTCAAATTCACCATCAAGTCAAAGGGTTTTTTCAAGGTAAACACTAGGTTTTCGCCATTTAATTTTAAGTTCGAAAACATAAAAGCTATTAAATTGCGTTTTTCGGTGATTTTCGAACTCTCAAAAATATCGTAGGCTTTTGAGGCTAATGTAAATGCGGTTGCAATGGTGTTTTTAAAGTTATTGTCTGCGTTTTGATGAATTTGTTTTTCAGCATTCAAGCTTGCAAGTTCGTCTCTTAAACTTTGAGATTTCTTTTCAAACATTTCTTTAGAGATGCTTTTTTCAAGCCTCATATCAAGAAGCTCATTGAGTTTTTCTTGGATTTTTGACTCATCTTTGTTAATTTGCCCTATCTTGTGAGAATGATATTCTTTTTCTGCCGTATGTGAGTCTTGTAAGTGTTTAGTAATCTGTTCGAGTAAAACATCTGGAATTGAAATTGATTTAAAAATATCTTTGACTTGATTGAGGATTTTGTTTTCATTTACATAAATCTTTTTGCTTGGATTTTTCGGATTCCAAGTGATTAAGTAAGTATGTTTGCCTTTTTTAATATCTGAGCTTATAGTTCTACCAGTTATATCACACTTTAAAAGTCCTCTAAATACAAAGTCTTTCTTTGGTGAGGTTTGTTGAGTAATTTGTAATCTATTATTCTTTTCTGCTCTTGATTTTTTTACCAATTGACATCTATCAAAAAGCTCTCTTGTAATAAAAACCTCATAATTATGCGGATAAAATCTATCATATTTTTTGACATAAATCTCGCCATAGTAAAAAGAGTTTGAAAGCATTTGAGCTATTACACTACTTGAGACTGGCTTTGCTTCTTTGTGCTTAAAGAATGTATTTGTGAGGTTATTTTCTTGTGCAAACTTCTTTAAATCACCTATTGCAAATTTTCCAGTTGAATACATTTCAAACATTTCTTTTACTAAAAAAGCCCTTGATTTATCAACTATGATTTTTGACTTTCCTTGTTCGTCTTTTATATTTAAGTAGCCAATCGGTGCAATTCTTGTAAGCTCACCTTTTTGAAGTTTAGTTAAAAGACTTCTTTTTGTGTTATGTGAAATATCAAGTGCATAAGATTTTGCTCCAAGAACAGAAAAATCCCATCTTAGAATTTCACTTGGATTTGAGTTTTGATTGATGACAAGATTTTCTTTATTAAAATGAAGACAAACTTGCCCCAATTGAATCATATCAGAAAGCAAAACACTTTCTTTAAATCCTCTTTGAATTCTATCAACCGCTTCGGCTACTAGGGCTATTTCTTGTTTTTGTTGTTTTATAAACTCAATTACTTCCTTAAATTCTTTTCTTTCACCTTTTGTTGAGCTTTCAACAATTCGAAATTCTTTAACAACAATTAAATTTCTTCTTTTACAATGCTCTCTTAATCTTTCAATTTGTGCATCAATAGAATGTCCTTGTGTTTGCTCTTGAGTTGAAACTCTTGCTAAAATTACGGCTTTCATATTTTTATTACTTATTTTATCTATCATATAAATTCATATTTTACAAAATTCAACCTTATTCAAATTTAAAATCTCTCAAAACCTCTGCCTGTTCAATAAGATAATCTCTGCCATAAGTTGAAATAATATGAGCCAAACCTTTTGAATGACCAAAATTTTCGTGCAAGGCAGGAATTAATCTTGTATGATTTACATCTCTCTTCATTGCCTTTGAAATGGTATGTCTAAAAGAATGTGGGTTGATATATTCAAGGTTATTGTTTTTAAAAGCTCTTTCAAATATCTCTCTTATTGTTGTTGTGGATTTTATCTTTTCTTTTTTAAGTTCAGAAATTGATATTCCATTTTTATCAAAACTTGGAACTATCTTTGGGAATAAATAGTCTTTATCTTTGAATCCCTTGTTTTTGAGGTATTGTTGCCAATTTATTACATTATCAATTAAATCTTGTGTTTGTGATATAAAAAAAGATGTGATGTTATTTCTAAACTTGGTTTCAACAAGATTTGAACTTTGTATAAAAGCATAAGAGTTATATTCTCGCATAAATTGAATGGACTTAACTCTAGCCGTCATTACTGCTTTTATTCTAGGGGTTGTAAGCAAGAAAAGACTTATAATTGCCTTATCTCTCATCTCAATTTCGGTATTTTCTAGCATTTTTCTTATGGTTTCAAGAATTTCAATTATTAAATAGCTTTTTTGAATACCAGTTGCCTTGCCTTGTTTTCTTTCGTTTTTTGTAATGTAAAGTTTGTTAATTCCTTTGTTTTCGAGATGTTTATAGTCTTTTTGTTTTACTAACCATTCAAAAAATTGCCTTACAAAACAAACATAATGTGAGTAATAAGACTTTGAAATTTCTTCACCAGTTTGCCTATTTTTCTTACTTGAAATGTAGTCTTTAAAATCAATTGACCAATCTTGACAATATTTTTTAAAATCCTTGAAACTTGTCGCAATTTCAAATTCGTGAATTGCATTCATATATTCTCTTACAGTCTTTGGGTCTTTGCCTTCTTTAGAATGCTCAAGCTCAAGCAAAAATTGATATTTCATTACTTCATTTGCTGGATTATATCTTTTATCTATCTCATTTGTCATACATCAATAAAATCAAAAAGTGTTGGTTGATTATCTATTTTTACCTTATTCTTTTTTGTCTTTTTGACTATCGACTCACTTACTTGTATTATTTGATTATTTTCTATGTTAGTCTTGTTAGGGGTATTTAAACTATCCTCTCTTGTCATCACTTGCTTTTGATTAAAAATTTCAAGTAATTCATTTTTTCTATTCTTTGACCAGAATTTTCTCATTTCATAATTACAATAAATGCATATTCCAAAGATTACAATATTGCCATTTTCTCGCTCTTCTGTCTTTGTTGTTATATTATCCTTTGCTATATCTATTTTCTTGCATTTTTGACACTTAAATTGATTATCTGTGAGCGTTTTCTTATTTTTGTTATTGTATGTCTTTAAAAACTCTTTTAAAATAGCTCCGTAAATATAAAAGTCTCCTTTGTGTTCAAAAGCTTCAAGTCCACATTCTTTTATCCATTTTCTTATTGTTTGTGGATGTAATTTCTTTTTTATAAATATCCTGCAAATATCAGAGATTTTATAAGAGCGATAACTTTCTATTATCTTATTTGTGTTGTATTTCTTTTTCATAACCTCTTACTTTATTTTTTACTTCTTCTAACTTCCCAAAAACAGCCTCCTCAATTTGCTTTGAGACTTCTTTATTTATCGGATAAAATATTGAAAACTGCCCTTTACTTGGATAGGTTAAGCGATATCCTTCTGCATTTAGCTTTTTGTGAATTGCTATACTTGAAAGAAATACGCTGTCATCAATAACAATGCTTGCAAACGCTATTAAACCATTGCTAGGATTTATGAATTCAATCTCAACTCTTGTAATTTTCATATTCTTTAAAATTATTACTTTCTTTTTCGATTAACTTTTCTTGCTCCAGTCTTGTGTTTATCTTTTGAAGTTCTTTAAAGAACCCAATAAGCACGGTGCTAGCCTCTTTGCTTTCGCTTTCGGATATTTGATTTGGATATAACTCGATTAAGAGTTTATCTAAAGTTGACATAGCAAGCATTCGTTAATGTTGCTATATATGTGTAAGGTATTTTTATTGATTGCAGTATGTCTTGTAATGTCTTTTGAAGTCTTGAGACATCGTTAAAACCCTTGTAATATAAGGGTTATTATGCTTTATTTTTTCTTTTTCTGTCTTTTGAAGACTTGGGCATTGGAATATATGATATTCCACGCTCTTTTTTAATCTCTGGAGTGATTGGATTAATAAGTTTTATTTTATCTTTTGAAGCCTCAAAAAACAATCTTGCAAATTCATTTTCAAACTTCATATCTTGCAGGCATATTGTAAAGTCTTTGTCATCACTTTTATTAAGAACATTATTTTCTATCAAATCATCTCTTGAAAACTCAACATTTGGATTATTAATTAAGTGTCGTATTACTTTTTCGTTAATAGATGATTCACCTCTAACATTCGGCTTGAATGTATGATAAAGAAAGGTATCGTTTAATATCAAACCTTTGTGAGTCAAGGAAAGCCAAATTAATTTCTCACAATTATTTTTACTTTGTTTAATTTCTTTTGCTGGCAATAAATTTTGCTTTTCAAGTAAGTTGATTTTCTCCTCTAATCTTTCAATATCGTTTTTTGTTGCGAAGGATTGAATTTGAATTGAAGCTTGTGAGATTATTTGTTTTTCATTGGCTATCTCGTGGTTTGATTGGTTATTATTAACATCATTTTCAGTTGAAATCTGTCTTGTAATCGTTTGTGATTGCAATAGAAATGAAATAGACAGCCCGCCAAAACCTTTCAATAAATCCTTGTTTTGAAATGCAAAAGCCTGATATTGACTGACAATTGGTTTTAAATTTTCAAACATTTTAGAATATGTAAGCATTGACTCACGAAATGGTTGAATAGATTTTTGTATCGCCTCAATGCTTTTAAGCCACTGTGGATTATTTAAAGAATTAAGAGTTTTGCTCAATTCAAGAATAGGCGAATTAAGAGCGATATTTTTTATTGCCTGTTGCAATGCACTATTTTGAAGAGTTGACATTATTTTATTAACTCCCTCTAGGTTTCTTTGCATTACTTTTATTTGCTCTGGCGTTATGTTCAAAAATGGATTATTCATCATTTTAGCTCGCTTTTCAATCATTCCTTCTTGATATTCAAATTTATTACTTTCTTGTTCGTTTGACATATTATTTCTTTAATTCACGTTTTCAATTATTTCATTTATGATTTTATCAATTTTGCCTAAACAATCTTTTTTTCTTTCTTCGTTGTAAAACGGTAAGCCAATTAATTTATAATGTCTATTTTCAAAAGAAAAGCCCTCCTTGTTATTGAGTTTTTCAAGTTCCAATAAAAGTTCCTCTTTCCATTTGTCATATTCCGCTAAATGTTTACCTTTAACCTCAACCAATATCTGATAATATCTTTTATCATTATCTTTTACAAATAGCATAAAATCAGGCTGAAAACCTTGCCCATCTCTAAAATTATACATTTTATATACTTCCTCGTTCCTTAATAAATAAATCTCCTTTTTGTCTTTAAGTTTATTAATGAATTTTTCTTTAATATCTTTTAAACACTCTTGTTCATCGCTATTAAGATGGCATTTATTTAAAATATACCAATTATCTTGATATGGTTCTATTTTTGAAATTTCATTTTTATTGATAATTTTTCTCTTTGGTTCTGTAAAAATTTTATCAAAATTAAATGCCTTAAATTCTTTTGTTCCAATATATAAATGCGAGTATTCTGTTATTTTATTACTAAACCAATCTAAAAAGTTTATAGCTATACTTAGCCTTTCTTTATTATTGATGTTTGCAATTGATTTATTAACAGTCAAATTTATATCTATGTTACCAAAGAAATTATTTATTAATAAATCTTCAATACTGCTCATTTCTAGTTCATTAACCAATTTTGCAAAATCAAGATTTTTACTTTTAGATACTGCCTTTCTTAAAATATGTCTATCAATAATATTGTTAATCTTTATTTGTTCTTGTCTGGCATTACCAAAAATATAGCTGTTTTTACCCTCTAAGGAATCTTGCTTTAAATTACTTTTTGTTAAATTGTATTCAAATAAATCATCTTTATTATTTTTAATGCTTTCTAGTGTATTTTTTTGTTTATTAGGGTTTAAGATTTTCTCGTTCTTTAGAATTTTAACATTTTTATAAAAATCACTTTTCTTAAATTCTTCTTTTAAATCAAATTCAACAATTTCTTTATCATCTACTATATAGCCATCTTTCTTAAGTTCCGTTTTTAAATGTGAAATATATCGAGACTCTTCATCGTAAGTATGATAAAATAATTCTTCTAATATTCTTAATTCATTACTTAAATTGTCATCAAATTTGCGTTTATTGTATTCTGTATCTTGATATTGAAACGGACAATATCTAACCCCACGACCAATTAATTGTTTTTCTTTAATTGTAGACTCTGGTGCGATTTTGTTACTTCCGCCTGCGTTTTGTCCTTGATAAAGTCTTACAATATCAAACAAATTCAAAACATCCCATCCTTCCGTTAATCTATCAACTGTAAATATTGCACGAATAGGATTGCTTTTTTGCTCTAAATTATTTAATAGTGCTTCTTGTTCATTGGTTGTCTTTTCTTTTGTTTTTGTGCCTTCTTTGGAATTTGTAATTATCAAATTTCTGTCCTGAAAGCTATCTTTAATGAAATTAACTACTTCTTGCAATTCAATATTTTCTTTTGCTATATAATTCCAAATTTGAGTAAATCTATCATTTGCTTGTTCATGGATTAATTTATTATCATTTTTATTGATATTTGCCTCTTGTTTTAAATTCTCAATATCTTCTTTTGTTAGTTTATCAATCAAGTTTTTAAAAAATTCAAAATCTTCTTTACTTTCCTCAATCAATTTACTTCTAAACAATATAACACTTTTAAAATTTGGAATATTATTTTTAAGTGCAATTTTCTGTCTATACCAATTAAAAAGCAGTGCAATTAATATTCTGTTTTTCTTATCAGATTGTGAAGATAGAAGATTGATTTGCTTTGTATAGCCTTTTGAAAGAAAGTCTTTTAAATCAAAACAAAAAATAGTTTTATCTTTATATTTCTCAACAATATTTGGATTATTTGGAATTGTTGCAGTAAATTCAAGTAATACATTTTTGTTTTCAGTATTAATACCATTTTTCTTTAATACCAAATCGATAACAGTATGTTCCCAGCCTAGTTTTTCAATTTTATCTTCCCCTGCGTTGTCTTTTAATTCTTCTACTTCGTCTAGTAAAGTTTTTTGATATTTCTTGCTACTTGCATTTAAGTGATGAGCTTCATCGGCAAGCATTACGATATTTTTCTTATGCAAATCATCAAGCGTGTTAATATTTTCTTTCTCTAAATGAATATCATTATAAAACTTGTTTATTGTGGTAAATTTTATCTCAATTATGCCATCTTGCCCATCGCTAAAATTGTCAACATTTCTAATTTCAATTCGTTTGCTATCAATTATAATATCCTGCGAGAATAAATACTTTGGATGATATTTATTTGCTAGATTTTGCTCTGTTTTATCAACAATGTTATTTTGATTAACAAAAAACAAGAAATTCCTATATCCTTTTTTGTAATAATATAAAATACTACTTGCCATAAGCAAGGTTTTTCCTGCTCCAGTGGCAAGATTGAGCATTAAATGAGTATAGGAATTATTTTTTCTTTCTTCGTAAGTTAAAAAATCTTCCAATGCTTGCTCCTGCCATTCAAACAATTTATGCTTTAAGTTTGAGGTAATATATTCTGGTATTTTTTGCCTAACAACAAAACCCTCTTCAATGTTCTTTTTTATTCTGTTTGGAAGAGTAATTACTTCTTTAAACTTTATCTCTGCCATATTAAATAGAATAAAACTTTTTAGTTAATTCAATGTCTTCCTTTGAAAGCTCGTAAATGCTATCTTCAGCATCGTTTGCAAGGATATACATTTGATTCAAATCAAGCATATTACAAAAGATTTGCTTTTGTTTATCAAGCCCAAGTGCCTTAAATTCATCCTTGTCAATTATCGCCTGTGAGTTTTGCCCTTCAAAAAAGAGTTTTGTATTCAAGTTGTAATTCAAGAAGTATTTCTTATAAAGCTCGTTAAATAGGGTTTTTAACTCTTCTAAATTATTACAAGACAAGATTTTCTCTTTTGCAGTTTCATTCCATTTTGCAAGTTCGAGGTAGCAAAAAGAACCTCCGCCTTGCCAGTTGTGGTTTTTTGAAACACCACCTTGCTCGCCTTCAAGAACCTTTTGCATTCTAACTTTTGTTATGTTTTCAATGTAATCCATTTGTTCAATCATTATCCACCGCCTGCCCATTTTGTGTGCAACCGCCCCTGTTGTGCCAGAACCCGCGAAGAAATCTAAAACTATGTCGTTTGGTTGGGTTGAGATTTGGATTATTCGTTCGAGTAAATGTTCTGATTTTGGATAAGAGAATTCTAAATCTAATTCTAGTAAATGTTCTTTTGCTCTATCATTAATAATTGTTTTATCATTAATAAAAGAATTAATTTTTACACCTCTATATGTCCCGTCATCATCCAAAAGATTATCAATTTCATAAACATCGAAAACATTATTGCTATTTTTTTTAACAACTAAACATTCTTTATTGCTTTCTACATTTTCTTTTTTCCATCTCCATCTTCCTTCTGTGCCATCCGTTTTGATAGGATATATTTCGATTGCATTATCTATTTTTAATATTGATATGATATTGTCATTTTCATTATAATAGATAGGATAAAACATATTCGGTCTATCTTTTCTTAAAGATGCGTTTCCTGATTTCCTTAAACTCAATAGCCTTGTTTCTGTTTTAAATTTATTATGATTCTTTAATACAAAAAATAAAGCATTATTTTCTTTTTTTGAATAGCACAACAAATATTCATGACTTTTTGCAATAGGATAATTTGATTCCTGTCTTCCTCTTGGATTCATTACGGCAGAAAAACAACTCACAAAATTCTTCCTTTCGGGATCATTTGGGCAAAACACTTCATCCATCAAAACTTTTAAATAAGCCTGTTCGTTGTCATCACATTGCACAAAAATAACCCCATCATCCCTTAACAACTCCTTTGCAACTTCAAGTCTGTTTTTCATAAAGGTTAGCCAAGTTGAGTGGTTGAAGCTGTCGTTGTATTTAAAGCCGTCGTTGCCTGTGTTATAGGGGGGATCGATGTAAATTAGCTTAACTTTGCCTTTGTAAATTGGAAGAAGTGAGTGCAGGGCGAGAAGGTTATTGCCTTTGATTAGCAGATTGTCTTTTTCGTGGTTAATTTGCCCTTGTCTTTCGCCGTGAGATTCAAAATTAGTCAATGCTTTTGGTTTTAGCAAAACATCAATGTCATCTTTTGCGACAATTTCGTTGAAAAATATCTCTTTTCTCTTCGGTTTTGTTTCTTTCAATTCACCGTTTTTGTCAAACTCAATTGCATAATCCGTTCCGTCTTCGTTTGACTGTCCGCCCTCTAAAATACAGTCTTTAAAAGAAAAATTCAACACAACATCGCCAGAGTGTTTTAGATACTTATTACCTTCTGCCAAGCCAATTGCATTTTTAAATTGTGTATAAGAATTGTAAGTTTTGCCGGCTTCAAGGAAGAATTTAAAATCGTGCGACTTAAATAAACAATATTTATCATTAATTGTAAAAAAATGTCTTTTTATTTCTTCATCTTCAAAGAATTTTTCAACAATTTTATCAGTCAACTCTTGATTGCTGCTTTTTCCATTTGAACAAACCAAATCAATCAACTTGTTGTCATTTAATTCTTTTTCGATAAACAATTCTTCAAAATCTTTTAACACATTTTGAATTTTACTTTTTAACACTTCTTTTGACATATATATAAAAACTAAGCTCTATTCTCAACAATATTTAATAGCTCAATAAACTCATAAGAGGAAGGTTTTGAACCTTGACCTTCGTGTTTTTTTAGTATATTTTTCTCTACTAAATAATTAAGCAGTCTAATTGCAGTACTTTTATCTGCGTGTGAAATATTTTTTATATCTAAATCAATATCTTTAAATACAAAATTATGATTTTGTTCTTGAATGATTATTTTATTTTTTTGATATTGCTCAATTGATTTTTTTCTTATTAATTTTTCTGCAACATAGCTACTATTTAAAATTGGCTTTTTAAATAATAAATCAACAAGTTGCAAAGCATAATCTGAATTTGTTATATCAGAAACTAAACGCTGTGTATTTTTATACAATTCTAAAACCCTATCCACCCTATTTTTACTAATCTTTGCTTGCTCTATAATTGCTCTTAAAAAGAATTCAATCCAGCCTTGCCAATCGTTGTTTTCACTTATATTTTTTAGCCTTGCATAATATTCACTGCGACAGGATTCTAGGTATTCACTCATATAGAATGCTGGAAAATCTAAGTATTTTTTAGCATATAAAAAAAGAGGAATTAAAATTCTTCCAATCCTACCATTTCCGTCTAAAAACGGATGAATTATTTCAAATTGTGCGTGAATTATAGCAAGTTGAATCAATATCTCCTCTGATTCCAAATGAATGTATTTCTCCCAATTATCAAGAGCGATAGTCATTTTATCAGGACTTGGCGGAATATAAGAAGCCTGTTCCATCGTAGCTCCCATAAAGCCGATAAAATTTTGTATTTTTCTAAAATTACCTCTATCTTTATTGTGTCCACGAACTCCGTTTAATAAAATTGAGTGCATATCTTTGATTAAATTAAGACAAAGAGGGCGATTTTTTAAGTCTTCCGCTCCGTATTCGAGAGCTTTTTTGCAGTTTTCTATCTCTTCAATATCAAGTTTCTTGTTTTCGTCATGTTTTTTTGAATCTTTTTGCAATACATCAACCAAAGATGCTTGAGTTCCTTCAATTCTTGAGGATAAAACCGCTTCTTTTGTTGCAAAGGTTGCAAGCAATAAAGATGGATTAATTAAATGAGATAAAGCTCCGTTGTATCTTGATAAATTACTATTTGCTTCAGAGACTAACTTGATTAATTTTGACAAGTCTAAGTCTTTAATTGGTAAGTTATGCGGAATAAAAGGGGTTTTCATACTTACATTATTACATCTTTGCCATACAATGGGAATATTTATTTTATAAATGTCAAGAAAATACAATAAAAAGTATTTTATATCGTAAATAAAGACTACTTTGCAATACAAATTATTTAGTGTTGTATATATGCAATGCTAAAATTCTTGTGTTGCAAAAAACATTAAAAATTGCAATACTATTAAAAACCTTAACTTTTTATTGCCAAGTAAAATTTTGAAAATATTTTAAAAACTATGCAACCAATCTATTTTCAAATTCAAAAGACATCTTTGCTTGTATTGTGCTTTTAATCTCAGTATAAAAAGTTCGAAACTCTTCAAGATTGGGGAGCCAAGTCGTTTGCTCACTCAAATTCACCATTAAATCGAATGGCTTTCGCAAGGTATAATCAAGCTTGTTGCCTCTTAATGAAATGTTCGAAAAGACAAAATTGATTAGTTGCCTCTTTTCTTCGGTTTTCGAACAAATGAATAAATCATAACTCTTTGAAGCCAAATAAAATGCGGTTATAAGAAGGTTTTTAAAGTCATCATTTGCTAGATCGTGTATTTCAATTTCTGTTTTGACTGAATTGAGTTCTTTTGTTATTTCTTCTTTTTTAGATTGGTAAATTTCTTCTGATATGAGATTATTTAAAGTCATATCAATAAGTTTATTGAGTTTTGTATTGCAATTTTCTTTTTGTTTATGAAGTTCTTTGATTTTATGAGTGTGATATTCTCTTTCTGCTTCGTGTGAATTTTTTAAGTGATTTGTTATTTCTTCAAGCATTTCTTTTGGAATTTGCATTGATTTAAAAACATTTGAGATTTCTTTTAAAACATCCTGTTCTTTGACATAAACTCTTTTACTTGGGTCTTTTGGATTTCTTGAAATTAAGTAAGTGTTTTTATTTGTTCTGTTTTCTTTTCTATCGCTTGAGACAATCCGTCCAGTTGTTGCACAAGTTATTAAGCTTTTAAAAATAAAGTCTTTACCTTCTTTTGCCGTTTGGATTGCTTGATGTCTATTGTTTGCTTTTGCCCTTTCTTGAGTTATTTCTTGGCACTGGTCAAATAATTCTCTACTTATAAGTGGCTCATATTTGTGTTTGTAAAACTTGTTGTATTTTTTAATAAACATCTCACCATAATAAAAGGGTTCACTCAAAATACTACGAATAACATTTTTTGTAATTGTTTTTGATTCACCTTTGAAAAAGTTATTTGTAAGATTGTTTTGTTTTGCGAACTTTTCTAAATCACCAAGAGAATTATTGCCAAGTGAATACATCTCAAACAACTTAATTATTAATTTTGCTCTTGATTTATCAACTATGATTTTTGATTTTCCTTGTTCGTCTTTTATATTTAGATAACCAAGAGGAGCTTTTTTAATACATTCGCCGTTATTGAGTTTATGTAAAATGCTTCTTTTAACATTATCAGAGATTGCATCTGTATAAGAATTTGCCATAACTACTGACATTCTATAAAAAGCTTTTTGTTGACTATTTGAATCATTATCTAATTTACCAATGTCTAAAAAATGAATAACAACCTTTTCTTTTACCCTCAATTCTTCAAGTTTTGGAATATCTAAAATACTTCTTTGCAATCTATCAACTTTATCGCAAACTAAAGCTATTTTCTCCTTTTGATTACGGATGAAATCTAAACATTGTTTGAACTCTGGACGCTTTCCTTTCGTTGAGCTTTCAACAACTTCATATTCTTTGATTACTACAAGATTGTTTTTCTTACAATAATCACGAAGCTTTGCAATTTGGGCATCAATTGAATGTCCCTCTTCTTGGTCTTTTGTTGAAACCCTTGCGAATATTACAGCTTTCATAGAGATAATAAAAAATTTACAATATCATATTTATGCATTTTATCTATCATAATTTGTATATCTTCTTGGCTTTCTGGCAATATTGCATTAAAGCTAATTGCTTCTAAATCTAGAAGATTTTTTTTATTGAGTAAAAATTCCTTTGCAATTACGTAGAGTAAAATATCGCCAATTCTTACACCCATATTAGTTTCAGATTTAACCATGTTAATATGATTAATTTTTGGAATAGAAATCTTTAAATCATTTCTATGTGATATAAATTTTTGCTTTTCACCGATTTTCTTTAAAAATTCTTCCCAATTTATAATTGATTTTGACTCATCATAATATATTTCGCACTCAGATATATTATATTGTTGAGTTAAATCCGATATATTGGCAAATAAAGATGCCAAAGAAGGATCTAATTGGTGTTTTCGAGGCGAGAAAATAGATTTTGAATGATATTTTTGAAATAATCTAATGATCGCATAAACCAATGGATTTTCTTGAAAGTCTGCAAGATTACATTCCAAAAGTTCCTTTTCAGCTTTTTGTTGTTTTTTCATTCTCGCTTCGCCACCAATTTGAAAATAATCATTAAATTTACTTAATAAATATTGAGAATGTTTATCATTTGCTATTGTGCAAATATACAGCATGTTTGCACAACACTTATGCAAGTCATTTTCATATCATAAACTATTAGATATATTTTTATAATACAAAACTTCTTCAATAATCCACTCAAAAATATTACAGCATAAGGTCAATTTTTTGTCCGCAATGTACACTTGACCGCAAATATGATTATCATTCATCAGTGTACATAATGCATCAAATTTAACGCCTCTCTTCTTTTCCTCCTTTTCTGGTTTTAGTTTTAAGAATGCTGATATTTTTTCAATTTAAATCTCATTCATAATAAATGAACCGTAGGCAAAATATGGCGGATTTAAATCAAGCAAATTTCCACCATTATAACCACTTTCATCGCAATATATTACTGCTTTCATATAATTACATCTTTAATCTATTAATTTAATAAAGATATAATTCTCAAAAATCAAGCTATTCCTACTCGCCAGTTTTTCTTAGTCTCAAAGCCTTAAATCTCTCAAGAGATGATTCTATTGATTTAATATCATTTAAAATCTCATTATCGTCTAATGACACTTCATTGATTAGTTTTATATCATTTTTTAATCTTGAGATTTGACTTGATTTCATATTACATTCACTTCGTAAAAAGTCATAACCATTCTCCGCAATGTCTTGCATATAACCCTTTAAAGATGCCAATCTATTAGATTTTATATTAGGAAAAGCTATTTTAATTCTATCTGTTAACGAGAATGATGTATATAAATTAAGACTACGAATTCCAGAGTGTAATTTTTCAATATGAGTTTGTAAAATTTGTTTTGATAAATCTGCATTAAATAGGCTTTCAAAATTAAAATTTTGTATTGGTAATTTTGTAATCTTTTTTCTTTTTAATGAAACTTCATAGCGTATGATTTTTAAGCCCCTTTCTTGAAGGGTGTTAAAAATTTCCCTCTGCGAGTAATTATCATTTGTTAGTGAGCGACTATCTGAATATTTCAAGGATTTTTCTATTTCTGCAAGTTTATTGTAAATTATTACCTGATAAAGATTGGTATAAAACTTCATTCCAGTGCCTCCTCTTTGATAATCTGTTTTTATAATGCCAAGCTTTGGGTCAATAGGGATTTTAGTAAAATGATGCAGAAATAATTGTAAATTGCTTTTGATAATAAAATTCTTAGAATAATCTACTCTCTGAACATAAGCATTTCTTATTGCTTCATTTGACACTTCAACTCCCATGATTAAAAGCTTTTCTTGTAATTTTGATATTACATTACAGATGTCATGATTTTTCAATTCTTCAACATTATTATTGAATAAAATCTTTGGCAAAGAACACTCAATTGATAAATTAATAAGGCTTTCATTGATATAAAAAGCATTTTTAGCTAAAGCAATTCTTGGAAAATAGCCTTGTCTTTTTTCATCTTTAGTCGGTGGATTTGTGTAGCTCATTGAAGCGTTACCATATATATCAGTCATTTCAAACTGCTTAATTTGATTAGTTCCGCCAAATCTTTCAGGTTTTATTATTTTAATAAACCTCAGAGCTATTAATATTTTTATTGTGTCTATCATAATCATTACATCCTTTAACCATTACATCTTCTAATCTTGAAAATATTGCCTTCTCGATGGCATCGCTTGTTTGCTTATTTATCGGGTGAAAAATATTGAATTTACCCTTGCTCGGATAGGTAAGGCGATAACCTTCGCTATTGAGTTTTTTATGATTGCTATACTGGAAAGATTTCTTTAAAATACATATCTTTAAACAGATTATTTTTAAGATAATTTGCTAAAAATAATTTATCTTGCTTATTGCCTAATTCAATGTCCTCAATCTTCTTGTTTTTAAATCTATTTTTACCTCCTTTGATATTTCCTTCTTTCACTTTTAAACATCTCCCTGCTTCAAATTCCTTAATTTTTTGTAGGTCTTTTTGGATTATAAGCTTTTGATGTTCTTTTACATTATCAACTATTGACCTTTGCGTATTCTTATTTCTTTTAAATAGATTGTCAAAGAGAACTAATTCTACTTGCTCACCTTCATTAAATAATTTTTCATTTATTTCGTATTTGCCTTTATTCATTATAATGGGAAGTCTTTTCTCTGTTACTGACTTATTTAAAAAATTGAAAAATAACTCCTTGTCTTTCTCTTCATAAAATACCTCTTTTAAATTGTAAAACCAATTTTGTAAGAAAGTTGAAAGCTCCTGTGAAAGGCTAATTTTATACTTATTATTTTGAAAATCAGATTTAGCCTCATCTTGTCTTTCTTTTGCAATAAGGCAATCTATATCAAAAAGCCTAATGTCTTCATTATCTTTGTAATATAAAAACCTTAAGAAATCACCAAACTCTTCATCGTTGTTTCCAGTTAGGGAAATTTCAATAGAGTGGATTAGAACATGGTACAACTCTTTTTCTTTCAAGCACTCAATCTTTGTATGATTTTGAATCTTAGCCACCAATAAAGCCAATATATTGAATATTTGATTGAAGCCTAACATACATTTTTCACTACACCCTTAAAATATCAATAAACCATACTTTATAAATATCATTCAAATTCTATGGTCAAGTAAAATTCAGAAA
>Ga0214919_10001601_pt1 | contig 36754 bp, 35 predicted proteins | sample LL1503_MetaG_FD_177994 | JGI IMG/M metagenome (GOLD analysis project Ga0214919, IMG submission 177994) | Freshwater microbial communities from Lake Lanier, Atlanta, Georgia, United States - LL-1503 | ecosystem: Environmental > Aquatic > Freshwater > Lake | place: USA: Georgia | collected...
TGATCCAGCTAAAAACGCAAAAGCGCTTTTGAGCGGTGTTGTTCATGGCACAATCGATGAGTTTGCTGGTGCTGATGAGCCCACGAAGAGAGCAGCATTCTTAGCTGCTTTAGATAAGGTTCTTGGTGCAGCAAGCCCACTTGAACTTGATATCACAGTTGCTGGATTTAACCCAGGCACACCGATAGCCGGTACTGACACTGTTAAAGATGCAGTCGAAATCTTCTTTAATGCAATTAACCCCGTAGATCCTAGAGAGGCTTTGTTACGCCAAGCGCATACTTTGGGGATTGTCGGCAGGAACGCTGATGGCAACACAGTTGATGATCTTCTCGCTGATCTTGCTGGTAAAGCAGGTGCGGAGCGCGAGGCTGTTTTGGCTAAAGCTGCTGCTAAAAATTTCGGTAAAGACGGTGATAAAAGCCTAGCTGACAGGGTTGCAGAACGCCTTGGTCACCATAAAGCAGGGACTGGTAAATACGCTGAAGTTGGTTTGGACGGTAATGAGCCTGCAATTGGTGCGTTCCACGCAGAATTGAAAAAAGCTCATGAGAATGGTGTTGCTAGTGCTAAACTTAGTGCAGATGAGCAGGCAGCAGTACATTTCATGCGTGATGTAGTTGGACTTTACAAAGACTATAACCTTTCAGATGACACTATTGACCCTGATACAGTTGGGACGAATCCAGTTGCTGATGCACGTGTTATCGTTGCTGCTATCTCCAAGTTAGGTGGACAGATTACTAAACTTGAAGGTCAAATTGCTAAACTGAAATCAGGAAAGAAATAGATTCTTCTAAGTGAATGAAGAATGGTTTTGCTGTTGAAGTATCATTGTTAGTTAAGATAATTTCAGCATACCTTGATGCTTCAGCAAACAGCCAGTTTCTAAAATTATAAAGAGAGTAAGCCTATTCAGTCCTTAGTTTGGGGTTGGAAAAGTCTACTCTCTTTTTTTTATACCCAAACAAAATGAAGATGTCTTTTTTTTACTAAATACGTAGCAGTTTTCCTATGGCAAGCGAAGCACGACCATAGGATCCGTCTAGCAATTTATTTGTTTTTAATCTCGAATTTGCGTTATTTCATCTCTTAAACAGTGTTCCTCGTGCTTGACACGAGGATCCATGTTATGGATCCCTGGGGGGGGCGCAGGAAAACGCTGAGTGACCTTTAAATCACTTACACACTACATAATTCACTAAAATTTTAAGGAAAGGCACTTGACCAATCCCCCTTTAGTGATTATATGGTAGTATAGATCGATACGGAAATAATTTTTTGGTAAAATAATAGGCCGGGTGGCAGAGTGGTGATGCAGAGGATTGCAAATCCTTGTACGTCGGTTCGATTCCGGTCCTGGCCTCCATATTACCAGAGCTGAATTATTTCTTGAGTGTCGCTATAGTTTCTGCTATAGAAAACTATCGGCAAAAAATATTCAAAATTTAGGATATTTTTTAACGTTTTGTTAACTATGAGATACTATTATAGAATTGTAAGGGTAGGGATGGTTTAGTCGTTACCTAACAATGTGATTAATTTTTTGGAGGAAATAATGAAATTATTAAAAAGTTTTATGGCTGTTGCTTTGATCACAACAGCATTAACAGGTTCAACTTATGCAGTGTATGACCCAGCTAATCAGGCTGCAACTTCAGTCGCAGACCTTAAGGATATTGGTTTAGCAAGTGCTAAAAAGTTATCAATAACTCGTGCAGGGGTAGATGCTATTCTTGATGCAAGGTTTGATGCTACTCAAGGTGTAAATGATCCAGCTAAAAACGCAAAAGCGCTTTTGAGCGGTGTTGTTCATGGCACAATCGATGAGTTTGCTGGTGCTGATGAGCCCACGAAGAGAGCAGCATTCTTAGCTGCTTTAGATAAGGTTCTTGGTACAGCAAGCCCACTTGAACTTGATATCACAGCTGCTGGATTTAACCCAGCCACACCAATAGCCGGTACTGACACTGTTAAAGATGCAGTCGAAATCTTCTTTAATGCAATTAAACCAGTAGTCGTTAACCCAAGAGTTGCGATTCTAGCAGAAGCACACGCTTTGGGGATCCTTCCTGATGACGAGTTGTCAAAAAAACTCGATGCGGCAATTAAAGGAGGTGACGCGGCTGCTGTCACTTCGGTTGAGGAGGAAATTGATGGTAAGAAGTTGGTTGATCAGATTGCGGCACGTAAAGCTTTGCATGACGCTGGAACTGGTAAGTTCAAAGAATTAGGTCTTCATACAGATCCAGCTAAAATTGCAGCTTTCCATCGTATATTAGACGAAGAAGCTAAAGCAGGAGGTTCCCCACATTCTGCAAAACTTGCCGAAGGCATTGCTCAATTATTTGCTGATGGCGTAATAGAAGGTGATTCATCAAGTGAAGATGCAATGATAGCTTCTATCGCTAATCTTGCTGGTCATGTTTCAAAACTTGAAGGTGCGTTAGCAAAATTAGCTGGTAAAGAAGGTCAAAGGCTTTCCGTAGTGCAATCCGGTGAGCATGCTAGAGTTATCCCACAGTCACACGATCTTGGCGGTGGTCAATACAAGGGTGGTTTTAACTTCTAATAAGTTTGATCATTCGTTAGAGTAACAAACAAGCCTCCTCCATAAAAGGAGGCTTGTTTTGTATCCGGCAGTTTTTGAGTTGTTTTCGTTGTTAGTCGATAGAGGGGTAGGGGGAATAAGGATGTCTAAGTTGAAATTTATTTTATTTGCTATGTTGTTTGCTTTTTTAGTAACTAACAGCATGGCCATGATGGACCCAAACGAAGATTTATTAAATCAAGCACATAGATTATCAATCACCACTCCGGCCCAGGATGGAACAACAGTGGATAAGTTGTTGGCGCAGTTTGGTACTGATAAGGTGAATGCCCTGGCCAAAGTTCCAGGACTTAGGTTTGGTAAAGAAAACAAAACTCTAAAGGCATTAGTTGATGAACGGTTGGCTCTGCATGATACAGGATCTTATTCTAAATTTGGTTTAAAGGGAAAAGTGGATAATATTGGAGCGTTTCACAAGGCACTGGATGCTGCCTATAGTCAGGGTGCATCATCAGTTGGTGTAGATCCTACTTTTATGAGATTTGCCAGGGATGTTTTAGGTTTGTACAGTGACTGTGTATTAGAAGATGAAAGCGGAAAGATCGATGCAGATGCGATTTCCAGGGACTTGACGTCTGGCTTGGGGGGCGTAGCAGCGCATTTAAGTAGTCTAGGTCAGAAAATTAGCAAACTTGAAGGTGAACGTGCCCGTCTTCAAAAAGAACTAGAAGCTGAGCAGCTTAAGGGGGCAAGAAGAAGTTCTGCAGGCGGTAGCAGTCGTCCGGGCACGGTGGATCTAGAAGAAGATGGAATGCCTCTTTTTGACTAGAGGTGCATATAGTCTAATTGAAATAAAATTGCTATTTAATCATGTGGTTTTTAACTTGATATTAACTGAGCACTTATTATATTGTCATTAGACCATGTTATACGAAATGGAAACAAAAATGAAAATTCTTAGAAATGTCTTTGTATCTGTTATTCTTTTTAGTGCATTGATTGGTTTTGCTTGTGCTGCAGGAAACCAAGATGAAGATAAGGTAGGCACGTTAAGTCAAAAGTATGGATATGATGGTGCTAAACGGCTGCTTTTAAATCGTATGAGAGTGGAGACCGTTCTGGATGAAAAATTTAATCCAAGCAAAGGTACGAAAGAAGCAAAAAATGCGAAAAAATTCATACGTGATGTTTTTTTAGAAGTTGAGGGTAAATTCAAAGGCCATGGCCGGCCTGAAAGAGAAATATTTTTAGATGCTCTCGATGATGTAACAAAAGCTGGAGATTTAACAGTAAATATTGCCAGTGTAAACTTTAAACACGCAAGTGCACCAACGCCGCAAATGGTAAGTTCTGCTGCAGACCTGGTCTTTGCGGGACTTGGTCTAGACGATCCAACCCTTGAGCTCCTTTCGAGAGCGAGTGATTTAAAGATTAAGGCAAGAACAGCTGATGGAAAAACAGTGGAATCCCTATTGACTGATTATGAAGCAGTCAAAGATAGGCCTGCTGAGGCTGGTAAGTTTTTACGAGGAGTAGATGCTATGAAATTTGGAAAAAGTCAAAAAACATTGGCTGAAAAGGTTGACGCCAGAGTCACAAAGCATCAGACTGCAGGAAAATATGCCACCGTTGGCGTTGACGAAGATGATGATAATGCAATAGGTGCCTTTCATGAGGCCATAAGATCTGCACGCGAAGAAGGTGCCAGAGATTCTGATGCTGCTAAAAAAGCACGCATTGCTTTGGATTTTGCAGCTCAAATCAAGAGCTTATTTGAAGATGGGATCCTAGAAACTGGCGAACCTATTGATTTTTCAACGCCTGCTGGTTATTCCAAGGCTCTTCAAATTTTGAAGGAACAAGGCAGCAAAGTTACAGAATTGCAAGCTCTACTTGCAAGAAAGGGCCGTAAGTAATTAGTATTTTTTGTCTCTGGGTGGGGATGTTTACCACAACTTGCATGGCCAAGTAAAAAACAAATTTTCTACCCTGTCAGACTCCGTTCGCTTGCGATGAGCCCTTTACATCGCAATTGCAGCTGCGTCACGCAAGACTCTGTCAGCTTCGACTGTATAACGTCCATCATCATTGTGTAAAACCATACCGGGTACAAGGCGAAGTGTGCCATGAGTGTTTTTTATGCCTCGTATTAAAACGCGCTTTGCCGGTTTGTTTTTACCGGGCCATAAGGGATAAATGGTAATATTGCCCAGTTTCCCTGAAAAAAAAGCTAGGATTTGATCGAGACGATCAGATCTGTGAATAAATGTAACGCTGCCTCTTGGTTTTACCATTAAAAGGCAGAATTTAGCCCATTGATCAAGGTCTGCTTCTCCTTCTAAGTTGGCCATAGCTTTATTTTCATTTGGCGAGATGTTATTTCGTGTTGCATCCAAATAAGGAGGGTTGGTCATGACATGAGAAAACGTTCCAGCAGCAAGCCTTGGTGGCGGGCGAAGTAAGTCACCATGCAAAATCTCAACGCGACCCCTTAAATTATTTAGCTTGACGTTTTCAGCGGCGCATCTTACATAATCACGCTGCAATTCAACGCCAGTAACTTTAGCATAAGGAACGCGTGTTGCAAGGCATAAAGAGGCAGCCCCAACGCCAGCGCCAATATCCAATACAGCGTCTCCAGGCTGAACATCAATCGATGCAGCTAAAAAGATGGGATCAATTGCAACCCTATATCCTTGAGTTGGCTGCTTTATAAGAACTTTCCCGCCCAGCAAATAATCTTGGGAAAAACCATCTGTAATATTTTCTTGTGACATCATATTTTTTAATTAACCATTTTTCTAAGTCAGATTAATAGGTTACAGTCAGACATTAAAGGTTTTAATTTTCCAAACTATAAAGCTGATGAGCGTTTCCATTTCAAATCCTGTTCAACAACTCCATAACACATTGTACACAGAGATGCATCATGTGAATACGCTGATTCTTGAACGATTACAAAGTAAAGTTGAATTGGTTGAACAAGTCGGAAAGCATTTGGTCTTAAGTGGAGGAAAACGGATTCGTCCTCTTTTAACCTTAGCCTGCAGTCGTCTCTTTCAAGAATTTCCCGGCTTTGCTATTCACTTAGCTGCAGCTGTTGAATTGATTCATACAGCAACCTTATTGCATGATGACGTGGTGGATGATTCTCACATGCGAAGAGGGGAAAAAACCGCCAATGATGTATGGGGCAATAATGCCAGTGTCCTTGTTGGGGATTTTCTTTTTTCCAGAGCTTTTCAGTTAATGGTTGAAACCAGAAACTTAGAGGTTTTAGCTTCTTTGTCAAATGCTGCTGCGCGGATTACCGAAGGGGAGGTGCTTCAGCTCACCTCCGCTTATAGTCTGGATCTATCCGTTGAAACATACCTTGAGATCATTTCTTCTAAAACAGCGGCTTTATTTGCCTCTGCCTGTGAAGTTGGGGGGATGATTGCTGGTATGGACCCAATGCTTCAAAATGATCTTTATGAGTTCGGGCACAGCCTTGGTATGATGTTTCAAATCAGAGACGATGTCTTAGATTACCTTGCTGTCAGCTTTGATTCTGGAAAAGAAAGGGGATGCGATTTTCTGGAAGGAAAAGTGACTTTACCTGTCATTTTAGCCTATCAAAAAGGATTAAAGACTTCTTTTTGGAAAAATCATTTTGACGGTGAAACTTCAAACAATCTGTCTGATCTGAAAACAGCCGTTCATCTTTTAAAAGATAATGATATATTTGGAAATTGTAATAATATTGCTCGCAAATATCATCAAAAAGCACTGAAATCTATAAACAAATTCCCTAAAACAGTAATTTGGAATGACCTAAAGAAATTAATAGCGTATTCTTTGAATAGGCAATCTTGATGGAAAATTTCATTGGCAAAATTATTTTACATTCTTGTGATTCTCTTTGCTTTTGGACGGGGTTACGCTTTGGAAGAAAAACCCAAAGAAGGTTCTGTAAAAGAGGAAATTCCAGTCCCTCAAGTTGAGGGTTTGAAATATAAAATTAAATGGTCCTCAACTTTAGATCCTGAACTTTTAACTGCCCTAAAAGCTGAATCTACGCTCATTAAATTAGAAAATAGACCTCCTGCAGCTAGAAGTGGGATTATTAAACGTGCTCAAAAAGATGTAATTCAGTTTAAAAAAGTTTTGGCGGCTCATGGATATTTTTCTGGGCAAATTGATTTTAAGCTTTTTGAAAACTCAAAACCTATTAAGGTTAAACTTAAAGTTCATCCAGGAATCCGTTACAAAATTGCAGAGCTTACATTAATAAGTTCTGACAATCCTGAATTAATGGCCAAGCAATCGATTAAGATTACCTATGATGTAATTGGCATTAAGCCTGGAGATTTTGTTGATCTTGCGAAAATTCATAGCAGCCGAGAAAAGATAAAAAAATACTTTCAACACATCGGCTATCCCTTTGTAGAGATTCAAGATCCACAAGCCATTATTAATCATGAAACAAAAGAACTACAGATAATCTATCATCTAACAACCGGTTTCTTGGCACATATCCAAGACACAAAGATCGAGGGGCTAAAGAGGCTGTCTCCTCAATTTTTAAAAAATCGAGTTCTATGGCATAGCGGTCAAATTTATGATCAAAAATTGGTCGATAAAACAAGACGCCGTTTGATTGAAACTGGTCTTTTGTCTAGTGTCACAATTACCCCAGAAAAAGCTTCTGCTCAAAGTCAGACGTCATCAAAAGAAGAAGATGTCATTATGAATATAAAAACCTCAGAAAGTCCGCCGCGTTCTATCGGCGCTGGCGCACGGTATGCAACATCTGATGGTGTGGGAGGGAATTTATCCTGGAGCCACAGTAATCTTTATGGAGGAGGCGAGCGCCTGGGGGCTTCCGTTAAATCTTCAAAAAGAGAAAAAGTTGCAAAATTAGGTTATGACATGCCTGATTTCTTTTCTCCTCAGCAGAAATTAATGAATGAAGTTGCTTTGATTCATGACAGAAACCGCGCCTATGTCGGAAGGACTTTTAACGTTGGAACGCGTGTTCAAAGGCCTTTCAATGATGCCGTAGGGGGATCTTTGGGATTGTTATGGGAAGCGGGGCATATCCGTCGTGAAAATGTAACGTATAATACGCATCTTTTGGGGGTTCCAGGAGAGCTTAAAATTGATGGAAGTAATGATCTTTTGAACCCAACCCATGGAGGAAGGGCAGATTTTAAAGTCACGCCTTATATTGGAAAGATGAGCACAAGTAATGGCATGACAATTACGCAGGCTAATTTGACTGGGTATTTGCCATTTATGAGCAATGAGCTGGGAGAAAGCGATGGAGTGTTGGCAGGATTTGTTAAAGGCGGCAGTATCTTTATTAAATCTCTGGATTTTGTTCCTCCTAATAAACGTTTTTATGCAGGGGGCGGTGGATCCGTTAGGGGGTATGGTTACCAGCTTCTGGGGCCGCTTGATACCCAAAATATTCCTCTTGGTGGACGGTCTTTGGCTGAGGTGGGAACTGAACTTAGGATTAAAACCACTGAAACAATTGGATTTGTTACCTTTTTAGAGGGAGGTTCCGTCAGCGTTAATAAAATGCCTGATTTTAGAGGGCGGAATATGTTGTGGGGCACAGGTGTTGGTGCGCGTTACTATAGTGCGGTTGGTCCCATCCGCCTTGATATAGCCATTCCTTTAAAGCGCAGAAAAGATCCTATTAGCGGCAAAGCCATTGACGCTGCTTATCAGTTTTACATTAGCGTCGGGCAGGCGTTTTAGGACTTGGATTCCTTTGAGTGTTTTTCCCAATGAATTCATAAGATTATTGAAAAAAGATTGCAAAAAGTATATTTCATTAACGCATAACAAGGAGTTTTGGCAAATAAATCTTTTACCGCGTTTCTTTTTTGTTTTTTACTTTCGGCTTGCCAAGTTTATGCGTCGTATGAGATATTCGTATTACTTTTCTAATAGGTAAAGCCGCAGTGGCTCAGTGGTAGAGCACACCCTTGGTAAGGGTGAGGTCGAGGGTTCGATTCCCTCCTGCGGCACCAGCTGAGGCGTATTTTTGATGCTCACTTCTTCCTTTCTTAAAAACAACGACCCCTTGATTGCCAGGGCTATTGAAGACGAAAAATTACGTCTTCAAACGCAAATAGAATTAATCGCGTCTGAAAATATTGTTTCAACAGCCGTTTTAGAGGCTCAAGGTTCTATTTTAACCAATAAATACGCCGAAGGTTATCCGGGTCGCCGGTATTATGGTGGTTGTGAATTTGTTGATGTGATTGAAACTTTGGCAATTGGTCGTTTAAAGCAGCTTTTTGACTGCAACTTTGCCAATGTGCAGCCCCATTCGGGGGCGCAGGCTAATCAAGCAGTATTGCTTGCCTTGCTAAAACCGGGAGACAAGCTAATGGGGATGTCTATGTCCTCAGGCGGACATCTTACGCATGGATCGAGTGTTAGTTTATCAGGGAAATGGTTTCATGCGGTAAGCTATGATGTCGATGAAAAAACCGCCACCCTTGACTATGATAGAATCGAACAGCTCGCAATTGAACACAAACCTCGTTTAATTATTGCGGGTGGTTCCGCTTATCCACGTGTGATCGATTTTAAAAGATTTCGTGAAATCGCTGACAAGGTCGAAGCTTACCTTATGGTTGATATGGCGCATTTTGCGGGTCTTGTTGCTGGCGGCGTCTATCCCAGCCCTTTGAGTCATGCGCATGTTGTTACATCCACTACCCATAAAACTCTTCGTGGCCCCAGGGGAGGCATTATTTTAAGTAATGATGAGGATTTGGGCAAAAAAATTAACTCAGCAGTTTTTCCGGGTCTTCAAGGCGGTCCTTTGATGCACGTGATTGCAGCCAAAGCTGTTGCTTTCGAAGAAGCCTTAAAGCCCGAATTTAAGGTTTATGCCAAAAACGTTCTTGAAAATGCTAGGACCTTGGGCGAAACTCTGGTAGGGCATGGGCTTGATTTGGTTTCAGGTGGAACGGATTCACATCTGTTGCTGGTTGACCTTAGGAAATATGGCATTACAGGCAAAGACGCAGCTATTACTCTGGAGCATGCTAATATCACCTGTAATAAAAACGGAATTCCTTTTGATCCTCTTCCGCCGATGACAACATCAGGCATTCGGGTTGGCTCGCCGGCTGCGACCAGTCGTGGTTTTGGCCTGAAAGAATTTAAATTAGTTGCAGATTTAATTGCGGAAACCTTAAAAGGATTGAAAGAGGGGAAAGCAGAAAAAGTTATCCCCGGCATTCAAGAGCAAGTTTTAAAGCTTTGCTTACAATTTCCCATTTATCAGGATCTTTAAATGCGCTGTCCTTTTTGTGGTCACTCCGATACTTCTGTTAAAGATTCACGGACTGCTGATGACCATGCGTCAATTCGTCGTCGTCGTTTTTGCAGTGAATGTGGTTCTAGGTTCACGACCTTTGAACGTATTCAATTGCGGGATTTAGTTGTTATCAAAAAAAGCGGAGCAAGAGTGCCTTTTGATAGGGATAAATTAGCACAGTCCATTACGACCGCCCTGCATAAGCGTGGTATTGAATCAGACAGAGTTGAGCGCGTTATCTCTAGTATTGTAAGGCAACTAGAAACTTCAGGCGACGGTGAAGTCAGCACAGATGCCATTGGTCAAATGGCGATGCAGGCGCTTATTAATTTAGACCCTGTGGCCTATGTGCGTTTTGCCAGTGTTTACCACAAATTTAGTAACGTCGGCGATTTTATCGAATTTATTAAGCAGATGGAAGAAACAGCTATTTGATATATTGGACGCTTGGTCTAAGATAAATCTTATAGTTTGTTTCAAAAAGGGTCCTTTATGTCTGATCCATTTGCTTTGATGCATTTAATGACAGCTAAACTTTGCCATGATATCGCAACCCCATTAGGTGCTTTAGGTCTGGGGCTTGAAATGGCGCTGAGTAATGAAAGAATTGATAAAGATACCCAAGATCTTTTATTAACAAGTTCTGAAACAGCTAAACTTAAGTTAAAGGTTTATAGGGCACTTTTGAGTGCTTCTGGCAATTCCCCTACGTTTTCTGAAACTAAGCAAATCATCACTGATTTATGTCATAATAGCAAGGTGCGACTGGTTTTTGACATTAAGGCCACTATGCTTCCTGATGGATTGTTTTGTCGTCTTGTTCTAGGGGCTTCTTTTATGGTTATTGAGGCTCTTCATAAAGGGGGGCTTCTTGCTGTTCATATTAAACCTTCACTTAACGATGAAAGCATGGAATTGATGCTGGTTTCTGAAGGTGAAATGGTGCAATTAAGACCAGGATACATGGAAATATTAAAAGGTGAGCAGGCATTAAAGGATCAATCTTCGCGGACTATTTTGCCTTTTTATTTAAAAATGATGGCGGCGCAATACAAAAAAAAGATTGATTGCGAGTTGGAAAGTCATCATAAACTTTATCTAACGATCTATTAATTTTTGGAAAGATTTATGCCAGAGTTTCAAGCTTATTTAAAGTCATCTGTTAAGGTTTTGGAAGATACGCTCAATGATCAACAGCTTGCGAAAAGTCTTGAAGAAGCGATTAAGGTAACTCTCAATTGTCTTTCGCATCGCCGTGCTTTCTTAGTATGCGGAAATGGTGGATCAGCATCAGATGCCCAGCACATAACAGGTGAGCTTGTGGGGCGTTATTTAAAGGAACGCGAGGCTTTAAATGTTATTTGCCTATCTGATAACGCAGCTGTTTTAACGGCATTGGGTAATGATTACGGCTATGAAACTGTGTTTTCAAGACAGGTAGAGGCCTATGGCAGCGATAAGGGTGTAATTCTAGGTCTTTCGACCAGCGGTAATTCACTAAATGTGGTGAATGCTTTTATTCAAGCTAAAAAAATGAACATCACAACAATCGCCATGACTGGCCAGGGTGGTGGTAAGCTTGCAGCGCACACTGATATCTTAATAGCTGCGCCTTCTAAAATGACACCGCTTATTCAGCAAGTTCATATCGCCCTCTATCATTATTTCTGTCAAGAAATTGAAAAGCGGATTGTTGATTTAAGGGGTTAGATTCGTAAATGTTAAAGGTTATTTTTCTTGCTCTGTTATTACTTTTCAAGTCGGCTCCTTCTTATTCAACGGAAATTCCAGAGGGCAGACTGATTACGGATGACGAAATTGAAGGGGCCCTAACATCTTGGCTTCAGGAAATATTTACCGTTGCGGGTATAAGTTTAAAGCCACAAGTCTTTCTTTTGGTTGATTCTTCGGTTAACGCAGGGGCTACATTTGGTGGTCAGATTATCGTTTTCACAGGTCTTATTTTAAAGTGTAAGGACGTAACAGAGCTTTTGGGCGTTCTAGCGCACGAGTCAGGTCACATTGCAGGTGCCCATAGTGCGCGTCAAGGCGCAGCTGAAAATGAAGCCTTAATTCCAGCCCTTGCTTCCACAATATTAGGAGGAGCAGCGGCTCTTGCGACAGGTAACTCAGCGCCTTTGGCGGCCGGTGCTGCAGGCGGTATGCATGCTTATGAACGCATGCTGCTTCGTTATTCAAGATCACAGGAAGAAACCGCGGATAGTGCTGCTTTGAAATACATGCAGCTTCTTGGCTGGCCCACATCAGGCTTGGCCAGTTTTTTAAATAGTTTAAATAATTCTTACACAGGTCAGATTGATCCCTACACATCGACTCACCCTTTATCTGAAGATAGATGCGCGAAAGTATTGCTTTATCAACAATCTCTTTCCAAAGAGTCTACTCCCACAAAATCACTGGAATCTTACGAGGCGAAATTTAAAAGGATCAAAGCCAAAATTAAAGGTTTTATGGAGCAGCCTCAAAAAGTGTTAAGAGATTTTCCGTCGACGGATACTTCAATAGCTGCCCGTTATGGTCGCTCTATCGCTCTTTATAGACTTGGAAGAACGGCAGAGGCTTTGGCTATTATTGACGGGCTTTTAAAAGAAATCCCTAATGACCCTCATTTCTTAGAGCTTAAAGGGCAAATTTATTTTGAAACGGGAAAAGTCAAAGACGCCGTTGTGTGTTATAGGGCCTCAGTCAAACAGCGTCCTCACGCTCCAACCCTTAATATTCTTTTGGCGCACTCTCTGATTGAGTCTTCACCCATCCGAAACCCAGAAGAGTTAGAAGAGGCAATTAGAGCTTTAAAATTAACTCTCGATAAAGATCCCGAGAATGTTTTTGCATGGAGACTTTTGGCAGGAGCATACGGTAAAAATGGTCAGACCGATTTTTCTGCTGGTGCTTTGGCTGAAGAAGCCTGGATCAAAGGTGATGTTAGTATGGCCAAAGCGCAAGCAAAAAAAGCGATAAACTGTAGCAACTTATCTATCGCTAAACGGGCTCAAGATATATTGAACCAAACAGACCCAAAACCAGTGAAACAATAATTCCCTTGATTGACTCAAGGTTTTGATATAAAAAGGTATGCAAGTTTTAAAGTTTTTAGCTATTGTAAGTTTTTGATTTTAGTAAGGTAGAAAAATGGCCGTTCCAAAGAAAAAGACATCGAAGTCTCGTCGTGATATGCGTCGTTCGCATCATCATTTAGCATCCATTAACACATCAGAATGCCCGAATTGTGGTTTGCAAAAATTACCACACCATATCTGTCAAGGATGTGGGCATTACAATGGACGTCAAGTTTTGAAAATCAAAAAAGAAACATCTGCCGACTAATATTATGGTGTTAACGTTGGCTCTGGATGCCATGGGCGGCGATGCAGGCCCTGAAATGGTGGTTAAAGGAGCTGACCTGGCCCTTCGCCAAGCGAAGGGTTTGTTTTTGCGTTATTTGTTTTTTGGGCATGAATCGTCTATTGAGATGGAGCTAAAGAAGTACCCAAGCCTTCAAAAAATTTCAAGTATTGTTCATTCTGAAACAATTATTACGAACCAAACAAAGCCTGCGATCGCTTTAAGAAGTGGCCGTAAGTCCAATATGGGAATGGCAATTGATGCTGTGGCCAAAGGGCAAGCAAATGCTGTTGTCTCTGCCGGTAATACGGGAGCTTATATGGCTCTTTCCAAAATTCTCTTGAAAACAATAGGTGGGATTGATCGTCCAGCTATTCCTGCGATTTTGCCAACTATAAAAGGGAAAACAGTCGTTTTGGACTTGGGTGCAAATATCGATTGCACTCCTGAAAATCTTGTCCAGTTTGCATTAATGGGAGAGGCCTTTGCTCGTCAACTTCTTGATATTGAACGTCCTTCTGTCGGATTGCTTAATGTCGGGTCCGAAGAATTAAAAGGCAATGCGACTGTTCAATCTGCTGCGCAGCTTTTAAGGAACTTTCCTGATCTTAACTTTAAAGGATTTGTGGAAGGGGATGATATTACTTCTGGTAAAACCGATGTTGTTGTTACGGACGGTTTTTCGGGCAATATTGCTCTTAAATCCATTGAAGGCGCTGCTCGTCTTATTCGCCATTTTCTAAAAGGATCATTAAGTGGTTCTCTTCGTGGAAAATTAGGATATATTATTGCAAAACCAGCCTTTGATCTGGTGCAGACGAAAAGTGATCCTCGCATGTATAATGGTGCTGTATTTTTGGGCCTTAGAGGAATAGCAGTTAAAAGCCATGGCGGGACTGATTTTATAGGTTTCGCAAACGCTATAGGAGTTGCAATTAGTATGATTCAGCACAACTTTATTAAAGATATTGAAGAACGTTTATCAATGCTCACTTCAAAAGAAGAAAATCTTCGAGCAATCACTCCAACAATGGAAGCTTAGTAATGATGTATCGCTCACAAGTCATTGGATGCGGTGCTTTTCTTCCTGAGACTGTTTTAACCAATCATGATCTTGCTCAAAAGGTTGACACGAGTGATGAATGGATACGAGAAAGGTCAGGGATCGAGAAAAGGCATATAGTTGCAGCAAATCAGACGTGTTCCGACCTAAGTTATTTGGCTGCAAAAGAAGCGCTCGCTACAGCTGGAGTTGATGCCTCTTTAGTGGATTGTATTGTCGTTGCAACAACCACACCTGACCATCCCTGTCCGGCTACCGCCACACGTGTCCAAGAGAAGCTAGGGGCAAACAGAGCATTTGCTTTTGATGTTCAGGCGGTGTGCTCTGGATTTGTCTATGCCGTTGCAGTTGCAGATAATTTTATTAAGACGGGTCAAGCGAAATATGCTTTGGTGATTGGTGCGGACACGATGTCTCAGGTCCTGGATTGGAATGACAGAACAACTTGTGTCTTATTTGGAGATGGCGCTGGTGCTTTGTTGTTAAAAGCTGTCCCTGAAACTGACGATAGGGGTATTCTGTCAACGCATCTTTTCTCAGATGGAAATCTTTATGATGCCTTGTACGTAGATAACAGCGTTGCAACTGATAATCAGCGCGGTTACATTCGCATGCAAGGAAAAGAAATTTTCAAAAATGCTGTCCAAAAAATTGGAGAAGCCGTTGAAAAAGCCTTGGAATATAATAAATTGACAGCTGATGATGTTGATTGGTTTGTTCCGCATCAAGCAAATAAACGTATCATTTTAGGGGTGTCTGAAAAATTTAATATCCCAATGTCTAAAGTTGTGCTAACAATAGATCAGCATGCCAACACCTCTGCTGCTTCTATTCCTCTTGCTATATCTGTTGCCGTAAATGATGGCCGCATTAAGCCAGGGAACCTTGTGTTGATCGAGGCTATGGGGGGTGGGCTGACGTGGGGATCTGCCCTTATTAGATGGTAGGAGACAAAAGATATGTCTTTGGATAATTTCGGGCGTTCAGAGATTATTAGTTTATTAATAGAAAAAATGGGTTTGAATAAACAAACTGCCACTGAAATGTTAGATGGCATTCTAAAAACGATGATTCAATCTCTTAATGAAGGACATTCTATTAAAATTCCTGGGTTTGGTACGTTTTCGGTTCGTGAGAAACTTTCTCGTCCTGGAAGAAATCCTCGTACCGGTAAGGATGCAGAAATCAGTGCCAGGCGTGTTGTGACGTTGCGTCCTTCCCCTCTTTTTAAGAAGAAGTTGGATGATACCCATGCCATATGATTCAAATAATATTTTTGCAAAAATTTTACGAGGCGAAATTCCTTGTAAAAAAATAGCTGAAGACGAGTTTTACTTAGCTTTTCACGACATACAACCTTGTGCACCCATACATGTTTTGGTCATTCCGAAATCGGCTTATAAAGATGTTTATGATTTTAATCAAAATGCAAACCCTGATGAGATTATTGGGTTTTCCAAGGGGATTAATCAAGTTATTGAGCTTTTAAACTTAAGACAAGACGGATTTAGGCTTATTAGTAATTTTGGAACTTATGGAGGGCAAGAAGTGCCCCATTATCACGTTCATCTTTTAGGGGGAAAGAAATTGGGCCCTATGTTACCTTCCTCATAGGTCTTATATCTGTACTCTACTTAACATCTTCTGCTAGTATTAAAGACAACTTTTGAACTAAATTGCCCTATCATGAGAACACTTTATCATTACCCGCTTTGTCCATATTCTCGTAAGATTCGATTAATCTTGGCGGAAAAGAAGCTTGACTTTGCCGCTGAAATCGAGCGTTTTTGGGAAAAAAGACCTGAGTTCATAAAGCTTAATGCAGCGGGTCAGGTGCCAGTTCTTGTTGATTTAAATGGATCCGTCATAAACGATAGCATGGCCATTAGTGAATATTTAGAGGACGCCTATCCAGAACGACCTTTGATTGGAGAGGAGCTTTTGCAGCGCGCCGAAGTTCGTCGTCTTGTTGGGTGGTTTGATTCTAAGTTTGCTAATGAGGTTAGCGTAACGTTATTGATGGAAAAAAATATCAAAAGATATCTGCCTACACAGGCAAATTCTGGACCAAATTCAGCTGTAATCCGAAGCGCTCAAAGCCTGGTTCACAGTCATTTAGAATACATATCTTGGCTTGTCGATCGGCGCAATTGGCTTGCTGGTGATGATTTCTCGCTTGCAGACATAACAGCAGCAGCACACCTTTCAGTGATTGACTATATGGGTGATATTCCCTGGGATAAGCATCCTATTGCCAAGGATTGGTACGCAAGAATTAAATCACGGCCCACATTTCGTAATTTGCTTATGGACCGTGTACCTGCGCTTACTCCCTCATCTCATTATGCGGATCTTGATTTTTGATAAGGATGGATTTTAATCATCATCCCTATCATCTCTATGCTTATAAAAACTAGACGCAGGCATCAAGCCAACTTCAGAGTCTTCAGGTAATAGACTTTTTATTTTTTCTATACGAGCTTTTGAATTTACTGCGATTCCTGAGGCTCGGCTATTGAGCTGCGTATCTATAAAGCAAAATAAATCGTCTTCTTTCAAAAATCCAAATACTTCATTACCAGTTTCTTGAATAAAACGGCTCAAAGCAAAAACAGCTTGATTTAATCGATGATTTAAAAGTTTCTCTTTTCTTTCCTTGTCAAGCTTTCCTTGATAGATCTCAAAGAATGGATCTATCATTTTGTTGATATGGGAGAGGAAAAAACTTTGAGCCGTCGGTAAATCGGGTTCATTCAGTTCCTGGTATTCTTTGACGGCAACATCTCCGGCAATACGTGCTACTGAATAAATACTTAATGCAGCGATCTTTGCCGCTAACGGGGTTACTTTTCGGGAAAAATTAAGACCGAAAATACTGTTTCCTGATAAGACTTTGGTAATTTTTTCTGTTTCTAAAACGGCAGCACTGTCTATACAATTGGTAGCCACATATAGGGTAGCTACATAACGGGTAGCTACAGGTAGGTTTTTAATTTCTGAAAACATTCGCAGTTCATTCTCATCACTCAGCTCAACACTTTTCTGCCATAAATCATCTGCGATTCTGTAAAAAGATTTCCATAAGCTTTTGGCCTCTCTTCTGACATCTTCATTTTCTGCCTTAAGGTGTATAAAGGCATGATGCACGGGTGTCTGATTGGGCTGATTCCTTACAACATGCAAGGCATCTTGAAAAAGATAAAAAGGATTAACTGGAAAATAAGAAAAATTAGCAATTGCATTCCAAAGATCAGCATTTAAAGGATGGTGTCTGAAACTTGCTTCTAACAGGGCAAAAAAAGGATTTTCTATGCGTTCCCTTGCTTTTACGGCACGGATTGATTGTACTGTATTTCCATAAACATCGGTTTGGTTTGTTGCAATTCCTAATCTTTGAAGGGTATCAAGATAGTCATTCAATTGATCCTCAGAATGGTCGAAAGCCATCCTCATCAAAGGAGTCGCTCCATAATCATCAGGTTCAACCATCTGATGGGGAACTATTTTTTGCAATAGACTGGGACCCCAACTTGTTGCCTCAGTTGTACTTTTTACGCTTTTTCCGTTTTGATCGGTTGCATTTAGCAAGACGAAAAATTCTGCATCATTATCAATTGCTGACCTAAGAGAGGATAACATAGATTCATGATCAGAATCCGAAATGTGTTCACAGATTAAATGGGCAAAATTTTGACCCCTGCCATTGCGATAAGAGCGTAAAAATTTTCGTAGAGTCGCATCATTTTTCGCTTTTGTTATAAATTGTTGATAGGGGAAATCAGGGGTAACTGTGTCCAAAACATCAGGTGTTATAGGAATATCATCTGAAACGTAAGATTTAATAACAGATAAGATAGTGTGTATGTAGCGATTCCTATTTGGATTATTCCATCCATTTACAAAGTATTGAAGAAGGCTCCTTCCATCGTCCAACCGATATGTTCTTAATATCTTTCTACCTTCTGGCTTGTTAGCAAGAACATCGAAATATTGGCTCAGTTTCTCTAATTTTAGGTCACGTAACAAGGTTGGTGATATTTCCACAACAGTCCAAAAAATGTCATTATAATCCAAGTGTGAGCTCTGATGGCGCGTGTTGCCCTTTCCGGCCTCTATCACATCTATAAGGGGTTTTATTTCGCTCTTTTTTGCGGGTAATACCTGGCTTTCAATATAGGTTTTAAGCTTTTCAACGAAATCCAGGTCATCTTTTTCTTGGACTCCCCTTGAAAGGGCAACGTATTTTTCGGCGATTTTAAATAAAGGCTTCCCATGTAATATTCCTTCAAACCCTGTAATTTTTAAAAGATAAATAATGGGTAAGTTTGCGTCGGCAGGAAACATCACAGCTTGCTTTTCTATCATTATATTCTTTAAAGTCTCGCCATTTGTGGAGGAACGGACACCCTCTAACATTTCTTTCATTTCGGGGGCCACAGGACCTGTTGCTAACCTTTCTAACAGTTCAGTAAAACGTTCACATTCACCTGTATCAAGATAGTTCTCAGCTTCTTTTTTAACGTTCTCAACCGTTAATTCGACTTCGGCCGCGCCGGCAACATTCGTTGGTGTAGTCAAAGTACAAATAATAATAAAGCTAAATAGAAGCACTGTTTTAGGAAAAGAAAAAAGTATGCAAGTTTTTTGAGTCATTATTAGAGAAAACCTTATAAATTATTTTTTAACTTAATGAATATAATTAATTGTTAATGCATAAGGACAGAATAGTAGCACATAAGAATTCATTATACCTCATATTTAATCAACAGTTTTGTAATATTGCAAAGCTAATAGTGTTCCAAAAGAGACCTGGCTAAAGTTAAAACCCGCACATTCTTGCAGCCTGCATCCACAAGGGTTTTAATGCACTCATTAATCGTTGTTCCTGAGGCCATAACATCATCAACAAGGATAATGGTTTTATCTTGTAAAGCCTGTTTATGACGTGGCGATGAATAAAAAGCATTTTGAACATTTTCGATTCGTTCTTTCTTATTTTTTTGACCCTGGCTTTGTGTTTTTTTGATTCTTCTCAAAAATTGAGGAGCATATTTAGGTAAAGAGGGAGCAATTTTCTTCATGCCAACAACAAGAAGAGCGGCTTGGTTATACCGCCTTTGTAAAAGCCTAGTCCAATGGAGGGGGACAGGTACTAAATAATCGGCATCTTCAAAAAGGTCTTGTCCTGCATTTACTAACCATCTGGCAAAAATCGGCACTAAACTTGTGTGATCAGCGTATTTTAATCTCAAAATAAGTTTTTTAGCTCCCTCATCGTAAATAAGGGCCGATCTTGCAGATTCGTAAAGTATTTCTTCATAACCGCAGAAATCACAAAGCTCTTCGCTATTAGTTTGAACCGTGTGTGGGTATCCGCAAACCTTGCAATAAGGAGTATTGATAAAATTGATGGATTTCCAGCATTCTGCGCACAGTTGATGATCCTCTGATGCCATTTCTCCGCAGCCTAAACAGCGCATTGGAATAAACCAATTGAGAATTTTTTTGAAATGCAAAGCTAAACCATTAGGCAATTTATAGTTCTCTGTACTTTTATCATAGTGAAATTGAGGTATATTGTGGAGAAAGAATCAATCTTTTTGATTTAAACATTGAAAATCATTCTCTCGTATGAGAGAAAAGAAAGATAGAAATGAAATACTCGCGACTAAGACTTACTTAAGGAGAATCTTATGGCTTTGCCTTTAATGCCGAAAGCCACAGCTGTTTGGTTAATTGAGAACACATCTTTGGCATTTGAACAAATTGCTGATTTTTGTGGGCTGCATCCTTTAGAGATCCAAGCAATTGCTGATGAAGATACCTCAATTAACATGGTTGGTTTGGATCCTATTGCGTCTGGTCAATTAAGCTTAGATGAGATCCATCGGTGTGAAGAAGATTCGTCTTTACGTCTTTCTATTATGCCACCTGTAACGGCCGATTCTGTTTTGGGTAAGAAAAGTAGTCGTTATACACCGGTTTCCAAACGCCAAGATCGCCCCGATGCAATTGCTTGGCTCTTAAAATATTACCCTGAAATGAGTGAAACCAAGATTTGTCGTCTTTTGGGGACTACAAAACCAATGATTCGTTCAATTAAAACTCGTTCACATTGGAATAGCGCGAATATCAAACCACGAAGTCCGGCGCAACTGGGGCTTTGCACTCAGGCAGAATTAGATCATGCAGTTGAAGAATTGCCAAAAGCTAAGTTTTAATAAGGCATTCATAAAAAACCTTAATGGTTAAATCTTAACGTATTCTATTTACCAATAGGGTAAAGTTGCGTTTGCATGAAGAAAATTCCTTCGAATTAACAAAATATTAGTTTTTTTTAAATACATTAAAATAAGAAACTTTTTATTGGGGTATATTATGTTTTTGAAAAAAATAGTAATCGTAATGTTAGGAATTTTTGTTTTATCGGAACTTGAGTTTTGTTTATTCATTAGCCAAGCTGAAGCGGCAGGTGCTGCTGCTGCAAGCTCAGCACGTAGAAGAAGAGAAGCTGAGAAAAAACAGAAAGCGAAAAGCGCCTCATCTCAGACGCATCATGGGAGATATTGAGGTTTTCCAGAGATTACTAAAGTTGAGGATTTGTTTCCTTAAAATTCGTTCTCAATTTTAGCATTATATGCTCATTGAAGATGAAGTTACCTGTATTCTCGATCGTCACACTCAGACGCGCTGACGTGGCTTTTCTCGTCACCCCAAGAAACACCGTGACCTTGCAATCCAGGTAACTTTAAATTCTTCTGGTATATTCGTATTCGATAAAATTTCTTTTTCATTGTGTTTATCTAAGTTAATTAACAAAATATTAGTCTTTTCTGGATACATTAAAAAATAGAAAATTTTTTTATTGAGGTGTGCTATGTTTTTGAAAAAAACAGCTGTTGTTATTTTAAGTTTGTTTACTGTATCAGTAATTGTGATTCCTTCACTGATTAGTGAGGCTGAGGCAGCGGGATCTACGCTTGCTCAAAAAGCTGCTAAAAAAGGTGGTCAGAAAGCTGCTAAATCTGGTACTAAAAAAGAAAAGGCTTCAGCTAATAAGAAAACGCAAGATGAAAGACATGCACAACAAAAGCAAGGTCGCACTGCTGAACAGCAACAGAAAATCAATCAAAGTCGGGCAGATAAAAAAGCTCAAAAGAAACAGGCTAAGGCTAATAAGGTAGAGAAATCTAAAGCTAAAAAAGTGGCTCCGGCTCCAGAAGCTACCGAGGCTCCGGCTCCAGAAGCTACCGAGGCTCCGGCTCCAGAAGCTACCGAGGCTCCAGTTTCAGAAGAAGTTGCAGACAGTTAATTAAGAAAAACCTTTTTATCGACCCTCTTATCTAAAATAGGTAAGGGGGTTTTATTGTTCTGTATTTTTCGTCTTTCGCGATGACTATTTGTCAAATTTCGGGAATCTGCGGTGCTCATGTATTTTTACACTCCGTTCTTTCGCCTTCATTTTCCTGCGACTATCTCGAAATTCTTTAAATATATTTTTGAAAAACTATAAATTCTTATTGTCACAAAATCAAAGATCGATTACTTTGAATGGATTGTGGAGAGGTGGCCGAGCGGTTGAAGGCGCACGCCTGGAAAGTGTGTATACGGGAAACTGTATCGAGGGTTCGAATCCCTCTCTCTCCGCCATTGATGTATAAAGCTTTAAATGGGGCTGATTTTATGCCATCTCTTTGGCCTCTTCCTCTTAAAAAAAGTGAAAATATTGATGTTATTGCTCCAGCATTTGGATATTTCCCTGATATTTTAGTTAAAATCGAATCCTTTCTTTCTTATTGGGATTTGCATCCTTTAATCCCGGAGGACATTTTTGGCGCCGATATTTTGTGTGCGCATGCAGATGAAATCAGATTCAATCATCTTTATAAAGCTCTTAACAATCAAAAAAGCCGTTATATCTGGTGCCTTAGAGGTGGATATGGTTCTGCCAGGCTTCTTTCATTTTTAAAAGATATGCCTATGCCGTCTATACCTAAACTTCTGATTGGTTCAAGCGATATAACGGCACTTCATCTTTTTTTGAATCAAAAGTGGGGTTGGCCAAGCTTACACGCTGCGCCTCTTAAGGCACTTGTGATGAACGAAATTTCTGAAGAGTCGATTTCTGGTCTGAAGGCTCTATTGCTAGGAGCTCAAACTAGGAAAAAGCATGATCATTTAATTCCTCTTAACAGTGCAGCCTTTCAGAAAAGATCCGTTAACGCCCCAATTATAGGTGGGAATCTTACCTTGATTGAGAGCAGTCTTGGGACTTTTTGGCAAGCAGATACTTTTGGAAAAATTATATTTTTAGAAGATGTGGATGAACGGGGTTATCGCATAGATCGCAGTTTAGTTCATCTTTCTCAAGCCGGTTTATTCGAGCATGCAAAGGCGATTATATTTGGAGATTTTATAGGCGGGAAAGAAAAAGACGGAACTTCATTAATAGAACCTGTATTGCAAAGATTTGCGAATGCAATACCTATTCCCGTTTTAAAAATGGAGGGAATTGGTCACGGATTTGTTGATTCACCTTTGCCTTTGGGAATCCCTGTTGTTTTGGAAACGGGTGAAAATTCTTCTCTGATTTATCAACTTTAGACGATTTTTGAGTTTATCATTTGTTAGAATTTCTGTCTGCCATCGATTTTTTGATCGTCGCTGGTCCCACAGCCAGTGGGAAATCTGGATTTGCCATTGAACTGGCAGAAAGATTCAATGGAGAAATTATAAATGCAGATAGCATGCAGGTTTATAAAGATCTTTCCATTTTAACGGCAAGGCCAGGGGAAAGTGCGATTCCTCATCGTCTTTACGGTGTTCTCGAAGCTCACCAAAATGGCTCAGTAGCTTGGTGGATTAGTGAGGTTTACCTTTTGATAAAAGATTGTATTCGTCGTTCAAAGCTTCCTATCATTGTCGGAGGCACGGGGCTTTATTTGCGAACTTTAACGCACGGGTTATCACCTGTTCCTGAGATTGAGCCAGAATTGCGCCAGAAAGTCAGGAATCTTTGCCATGAGTTGGGATCGACGTTTGCTGAGTATGTTTTTGAAGTTGACCCGCTTTTAAAGGATCGTGTTCGCCCTTCTGATCCTCAACGTTTGTGCCGTGCTTTAGAGGTGTTTTGGCAAACTGGTCATTCAATCAATTTTTGGCACGGAAAGTCAAAGCCGTCTCACCCTTATAAATACCAGTATGTCGTTATAGAACCAGATAGATTTCAACTATATGAACAAATTAACAATCGTTTTCAATTTATGATTGAAAATGGAGCAATTGAAGAGGTTCAAAATTTAAGAAAATTAGAGCTTTCTGCAGATAGTCCGATTATGAAAGCGATTGGGGTTCCAGAGCTTAATGCTTATCTTGATAATCATTTAACCCTAGATGAAGCCATGCAAAAAGCGAAACAAAACAGCCGGAATTATGCAAAAAGACAAATGACTTGGTTTCGCGGCCAGGTTTCTAAAAAGATAGTGATTTGCTCTCCATATATCGATACACTGTTGAGAAAATTGGACGAGGATAAAGACAAAATCTGATGATTTCTAGAAAAATATTAATATTGTTTGGTGTGATTTTATCTGTAGCGGGTATTGGGATTTGGTCAAATCTCCATTACAGTGCACCGTCACTAGACGATATTTTGGCGGGAGATCCGCCTTGCACTCTTCCGCTAGATGGAGAATACGATAAAAATGCAGCTGAGCTGGTTCATTATCAGGCCGAGATTAAAGATCCATATTTTTATGCGCCTTGTCCCATTTCTAGAGATTTAGAAAAGGATATTATTTCAAGATTCAAGTTAATTGGTTTTGATGATGAGAAAGACAAGCGTCAATGGCAAGATATCCTTCAAAATATGAATAATAACCGAGATATTGATAGTTTTAAGAAGAAAATCAGGGATTTTATCGTCACCCTTATTAAATTGCAGATGGAGGGAAGCAGTCGACTTTTTGGGGCGGCAGGGTCGGGAGATCTGCTTGCTTTTACGCGTATTGCCATATGTGATGAAGTAGCAATTGCCCATCATCACATTAAAGGAGGGCTTGATCCCGTTATTGGGCAAGATTATTTAGACAACCCTGTGCTAGAGGTTAATAAACAAGATAGAATTTTGTTTGAAACTCTCTATCGTTCCTGCAGAATGACAATCTCAAATGCCTTTAGATACACTCCTTGTACTTTGACCAGAGTTAGTTTTTATCCAAGTGATAAAGATTGGGGTCTCATTCTTCGTGCCCTAAAAATCAATACAAAACAACCGAATGAAGTGATTTGTACTTATAAAAGTCGTAGCTAATTGGCAAGAAAAGGGGCATACAATGGATTGGGATCGATTAAGAGTTTTTCACACCGTTGCGGAGATCGGCAATCTGACACATGCAGGATACATCCTTAACCTTAGTCAATCCGCAGTTAGCAGGCAAATTAGTGCTCTTGAGGTTGAGTTGTCTACTCCTCTTTTCAGTCGCCATGCTAGGGGGTTGGTTTTAACCGCAGAGGGGGAAATTTTATTTTCAACCACTCGCAGTATTTTTGCGCAACTTAGCGCAACAACAGCTCAACTAGCTGAAAGCAATATGAATCTTCGAGGTACTTTAAAGGTTTCAGCAAGTGTTGCTCTTGGATCAGTATGGCTAGCCCCTCGTTTACCAAGATTTTTTAAGAGATGTCCGGATATTAACTTGCAGCTCGTGCTAACAGATCAAGAAGTTGATTTTACAATGCGCGAAGCCGATATTGCAATTCGCTTTGGAAGAGGAGATAGTGATAAAAGTTTGGTATATGAATCCCTTTTTGATTTTTCATTGAAAATTTACGGAAGCACTCAATATTTTGAGAATTTCCCTATCCCAAAAACTCCTGAAGAGCTTGATGATCATCGTCTTATCGTTTTTGGAAGCCATGCGGTAGCTCCGGTTGAAAATGTGAATTGGATTTTAAGATTGGGTGCAAAAACTGGTAATGTCCGTCAACCATTTTTAATGATAAATAGTGCTTATGGGATTCTTCAAAGTGTTAAAAATGGTTTAGGTATTGCAAGTCTGGCTGACTTTGTTGCGCATGATCACAGAGAGCTTATTCCTATTCTTCCAAAATTAAAATATCCTCAAATTGAAGCTTTTCTGGTTTACCCAAAGCAACTCTCTGAATCAAAGAGAATTGAAGCTTTTCGTGATTTTCTTAAAAAGGAACTTCAAATAAAGAGCCATGAACATCCTTAAAACCTTGTCGGCTTTGACTAATTTGTTTAACATGAAGATAATTCAAAAGCGCCTCCACGGTGCAGTAAGTAATTTTTAAATCGGGTTTAATCAAATATTATGATGCAATCATTAAGAGAACAGTCTGGCAAATGGTTTATTAAAATCCTTTTTGCTGCGATTATCGCAAGTTTTGGAATTTGGGGCATTGGGGATGTTGTTAGAAGCTATGGTGCTCTTCGTCCTATTGCTACAATAGGAAAGCATTCCATTTCCTATGAAGAATTTTCATCGGCCTTGCAAAAAGAAATAACTAGGTTGCAGCACATATCCAAAGGACAAGTCACTCCAACTCAACTAAAGCAAATGGGGATTCATGCTCATGTTCTTGATCAGCTAATTGATCAAGCGGCCCTCGAGCTTGAAATTAAAAAACTTAACTTGGTTGTTTCTGATTCTTTGGTGAGAAACCAAATTCATACCATTCCTCATTTCCAACAAAATGGTGTTTTTGATAAGAATCTTTTTTCAGGCTTACTTCGCCACAATAACATTTCAGAGAAACAATTTATCGATGACATGAGGAAGTCTCTTTTAACGCAACAGCTTATAACGCCTCTTATAATAGGGGGGAATTTACCAAAGACGTATAAAGAGCTTTTGCTAAAAGCGCTTACTGAAGAAAAAGTATTCACGGTTGTTTCTGTTCCTTTGAGTAAGATTAAGTTAAAGTCCGTTCCTACAGAGGAAGAGTTAAGACTTAGCTACAATCAAAATAAGGCACAGTACTTAGTTTCTGAGTTCCGTAAGGCTTTGGTTGTCCTTTTGGATGTTAAAACACTGATAAAAGATGTTGCTTTAACTCTAGAAGAGGTCAAGGAAGAGTATGAAAAACACATAGAGTCTTACACAGTCCCTGAAAAACGTAACGTTGTGCGTTTGTCTTACCCATCTATGGCTCTTGCTGAAGATGCTTTAACCCGAGCAAATGCAGGTCGTCCTATTAGAGCAATTACCCGTGATGTTGACGGCGGAGAGTTTACAGATTTAGGTTTGATTGAAAAAAATCAAATTCCTGAAAGTGCACGAGACGTCGTATTTTCGCTTGAACTTGGCAAAACTTCGTCCATTGTCAATGCGGATGGTGTTTTTTCCATTTATCATATTGCTAAAATTGAGCCATCAGTTACAAAAAAACTTGATGAAGTTCGCTCCCAAATAGAAGAAGCGCTTCGCTTCCAAAAGTCAGGTGACTACATACAGGAGCTCAAAAATAAAATAGATGACGCGATTGCAGGCGGAGTTAAGCTTGCTGATGTTGCAAAGGAATTTAAATTGACTATCCAAGAGCTATCGGGCTTTGATGCGCAAGGTTTAGATGAAGCAGGCAAGCCAATTCTTGACACATTACCTTTGGAAGCTAGAAAGAGCATCGTTGAGCAAGCTTTCAACTTAAGTGAAGGCACAGAGAGTCCAATTTCTGACGTTGATAATTTATCGTTTATTGTGCGAGTTGAAAAAATAACGCCAGCTGCTGTTCCTGAATTCGAGGTCATTAGGGATAAAGTTTTAAATGATGTAACAAATCAAAAGAAACTGGAAGAGGCTGCTAAGCTTGCGGATGATATGACGAAAGAATCAAAAAGTTTGGCTGATTTAACAAAGTTTGCAAATAAAAATGGGTTATCTTTGACTTCGAATCATACCTTAAGTCGCTTTGATATGGGGGAAAAGAGTGGGCTAAAAGATGAATCAACAAAAGCCTTATTAGCTTCATTCTCTCCTGATCTTGTTACTAAAATGTTCCAATTAGGTCTTGAGCAGTCTGTATATGGTGCAACTAAAGATGGTTTTTCTATCGTTATGCTCCAAAGGGTTAATCCCTATATTTATGATGAGAAAAAAGCAACGAACTTCTATGCTTCAATCGATCAAATGTCAAATAAGATCTTATCGGCTTTGCTTGTTGATAGTTTTAGGTTTAATCACAAGGTGAATATAAATCAAGAAACCATGAATCATGTGATGAGCCAAGAGTAAGTTTTCTCTTAATTTAATGAAGGTAGCAAGGCATCGTGTTTATCTTTATTCTTGGTGCGTGTAGCGAAAATAGTAGCAAAAAAACATAAATGCTATTATAAAAGATAGGTATAAATCTGTAATCCAAGGGCGGGTTTGTTGTTTTTCTTAGGAAACGCTAACAGACCTTCCGATGTCATTAGTAATAATGATTCACCTCCTTTGGGTTATGTAAAATCGGAAAAACGTAATTAGGAGTATTTTAAAATGGCAATGCCAACCTTTACCATGCGTCAGCTTTTAGAAGCTGGCTTACACTATGGTCACACAACACGTCGCTGGAACCCAAAAATGTCACCTTTTATTTTTGGTGTGCGTAACGGAATTCATATCATTGATTTGGAACAAACGGTTCCTTTGCTCTACAAAGCTCTGCAAGTCATTCGCGATACAGTCGCAGGCGGTGGACGTGTTCTTTTTGTTGGCACAAAATCACAAGCTTCTGAAAAGATAAAAGAAGCTGCTAAAAAATGCGGTCAATATTACATCAATCACCGTTGGTTGGGTGGAACTTTGACAAATTGGAAAACGGTGAATCAGTCCATTAAACGTCTTAAGGAAATGGAAGAAATTCTAGAAAATCCTGGCCGTCTTACTAAAAAAGAAGTTTTAAAAATGACTCGCGAACGTGACAAGCTTGAGCTTGCTCTTGGTGGAATTCGTGATATGGGCGGACTTCCAGATGCGCTTTTTGTTATCGACACAAATAAAGAAGCAATCGCCATTCAAGAGGCTTCTCGCTTGGGTATCCCTGTTATCGGCGTTTTAGACAGTAACTCAGATCCAGAAGGTATTACCTATCCAATTCCAGGCAATGATGACGCCTTGCGTGCGATCCATTTGTACTGCGACCTAGCGGCTGCTTCTGTTCTTGATGGACTTCAGGCAGAAATGGTTTCTCAGGGTATTGATCTTGGTGAATCTGCGACTCTACCGGATGAAGAATTAGCTTCGGCAGAAGCTGCTGAAGTAGTCGCCGCGACCGCTTAATCATTCGTTATGAATAAAGGGAGAAGGCATCATTGTCTCTCCCTTTTTTTGATCTATTAAATATTTAAATAATTTGAGGATAAAATGGCTGAAATTTCTGCAACACTTGTAAAAACGCTGCGTGAAAAAACTGGTGCAGGCATGATGGACTGCAAAAAGGCACTGAATGAAGTTAATGGTGATCTTGAGGCGGCTGTAGACTGGCTTCGTAAGAAGGGATTGGCTGCGGCTTCGAAAAAAGCAGGTCGTGTTGCTGCTGAAGGTTTGGTTGGTGTGGCTGGTTCTGGTAAATCGGCTGCAGTTGTGGAAATCAACGCTGAAACAGACTTTGTTGCGCGTAACCCTCAATTTCAATCTATGGTTAGCCAAGCAGCGGAAGTTGCCGCAAGTAAAGAATTTTCAGCAGAGGCTCTGCTTGCTGCTCCCTTTAAAGGTGAGTCTCCCACAATTGGTGAAGAAATTACCCGTTTGATTGCTGTGATTGGCGAAAACATGAATTTACGTCGTGTTAAGCATTTATCTGTATCAGAAGGTATTGTTGCAACCTATATTCACAGCGCATCGGCTCCGGGTCTAGGTCGTATTGGTGTTTTGGTTGCACTAGAATCTTCGGCAAATGATACAGCTAAATTGCAAGAATTAGGTAAGAAATTAGCTATGCATGTGGCCGCAGCAAGTCCTCAAGCATTGACGGTTTCAGAAGTTGATTCTGCTGCCCTAGAGAGGGAAAGAACCGTTCTAACCGATCAAGCGCGTGCTTCTGGCCGCCCTGAGGAAGTTATTCAAAAAATGGTTGAAGGTCGTATTCGTAAATACTACGAAGAGGTTGTTTTGTTAGAGCAAGTTTATGTTGTTGACGGTAAAACAAAGATTTCTGATGTTGTTGATCAAACAGCTAAAGAACTAGGATCTCCGGTTAAGCTTGTTGGATTTGCTCGATTTGCTTTGGGTGAGGGTATTGAAAAAGTTGAAACAGACTTTGCTGCCGAAGTTCAAGCGCAAGCAAAAGCTGTTGCCCACTAGTTGTTTACAGTGTATAAACGGGTCTTATTAAAAATCTCTGGTGAAGCTCTTGCTAGTGTAGATCCTAGCGGAGATAAAAAGAGTGGCATTGACCAAAAAATGCTTGAGAAAATCGCCAAGGACATCAGGGACGTTTATGCACAAAAAGTTGAGGTTTGCCTTGTGGTTGGGGGCGGAAATATTTACCGAGGTGTGCATGGAATGGCACAGCACGGCATGGACCGAACCACCTCTGATCACATGGGCATGCTCGCCACAGTTATCAATGGTCTTGCTTTGCAGCATGCCTTAGAAGTTGAAGGACTGCCTTGTCGTCTTATGACCGCAGTTCCAATGCCAACAATTGGTGAATCGTATGTCAGGCGGCACGCAATAAGACACTTGGAAATGGGACGTATTGTTTTGTTTGTGGGTGGAACAGGAAACCCTTATTTTACAACCGATACAGCGGCTGCCCTAAGGGCATCTGAGATTGGTTGTGATTTGCTTTTAAAGGGCACAAAGGTTAAGGGGGTTTATACAAAAGACCCCATCCATCATAAGGATGCAGAGTTTTTGCCGCGCCTAACCTATTCTGAGGTGTTAGCCAAGAATTTAAAGGTTATGGATTCAGCGGCGATTACTCTTACCCGTGAAAATAACATACCTATTGCAGTATTCTCTATTTACGAAAACAACGGATTTGATAAAGTTATCAATGGTCATGGCCATTTCAGTTTAATCCAGTAAATTATTGAAGGAAAATTAAATGTCTACACGTATTGACCCTCTTTTAAATGATTATAGTCGCCGCATGGACTCGGCTGTTGAAGTCTTGTCAAAAGAATTCAGTGGTATTCGTGCGGGACGCGCCTCTGTTGATCTTTTAAATCCAATTAAAGTTGATGCTTATGGTTCATTGATGCCGCTTAGCCAGGTTGGTACTGTGAATGCTCCGGAGCCACGTCTTTTGACTGTGCAAGTTTGGGACAAGGGTATGGTCAAGGCTGTTGAAAAGGCTATTCGCGAATCTAGTCTTGGACTAAATCCAGCAATCGATGGTCAAATGGTCCGTGTTCCTTTGCCAACCCTTAATGAAGAGCGTCGCCAAGAACTGGCTAAGGTTGCAGCGAAATATGCCGAAGAAGCCCGCATAAGTGTTCGAAATGTCCGCCGCGACGGAATGGAATCTTTAAAAAAGATGGAAAAAGATGGTGAGATTTCAGAGGACGAACACAAACGTCTCTCCGGTGAAATGCAGCACTTAACAGATGATCACATCAAAAAAATCGACGATCATTTAGTAACAAAGCAAAAAGAAATCACGCATGTATAGTACCAATTATTTTTGGTAATTGGTATAAGCTGTCAATCCTTTGAGGGCCAACACACAACCTTTATCCTTAGTTTTCCGAAATAAATTTGAGCTTCGAAAGATGTCTGTTAAAGGTTTTGGTCAAAGCAAAGTCTTTATAAAATTTAGCTCAGATACCCCTTTTCTTTTATCCCTACTGGGTATATAAGTTCGGATGAAAGATAAATTCTTTCAGCGTTAGTCGTGTCCATAAATTCAGGTTATTTTTTGTTCTGTATCTAACAGGAGACAAAATGATATTTAAAATGTATTATCCTGACAAAAGATTTGAGTTCTATCAAATTTCCCTACCAAATGCTTAGTTTAGAATAAAATTGCCTCGAGACGAGATAACTTCACTAGGAGACAAAAATGAAAAAAGAATGGGTTCTAGTTGCGGATGGTTCAAGAGCAAAAATCTTAAAAAGGGAAAATCATTCTTTGGTGCATGCCTTTCCAACTTATCATGCAGATCAAATGATGAACCCTATCGATAAGGATTCCAAAATAAGCAAGGTTAAAGAATCGCATGAAATCACACGGCACGCTTATAGTCCCCATGAAGAATATAAGGATGCTGAAAAGAAGGAATTTATAAGAAAAATTAGCGACATTATTAACAGGAATCTAAAAGAATATGATTGCTTGGTGCTTATTGCTCCGGCAGAAAGACTCGGAGAAATTAGAGGATATCTGCAAAGTTCAGTTAAGGAAAAGATTAGGAGAGAAATTAATAAAGACCTCGTGAAAACCCCTTTGGATGAAGTTTATAAATATGCAACAGAGTTACCAGATTCATAAAAGTAACTTTTGCTCTGCGGGTCGTTATGGCTTTTACTGGAATAGTACATAGACAAGAGGTATTAAATCCTGTTTAAACTATTCCAGATAAATCGCATCGCATTCCGCATGCCAAAGTCAGTCTAATAAGCGTCTTAGCCATCCCCTTGGTTTTCTTTTAGGTTTTGTATCATCAGTACCTTTCTCTGTTTTTGTTTCTGAGGAAGGAGTGTGAATTCTTAAAGGGTGAACTACTGCTTCTTTTTGCTCTTTTGGATGCTTGTCTTGGGTTCCATTAGAAGGTTCCGATTTTTCCTCATTAGATCGCTGTTCATTTGACTGAGACGGGCGAGGGGGCCGTCTTCTAAAACGATTCCTTGACCTTTTTCTATTTTGTCTAATAGGATTGCCATCTTCTCCGATTATTTCTTCTTGGGTTTTTGTCGGTTGTTGTGAGTCAGGTTCCGGCTGAAGAGATTCAGTGAGTTTTTCTTTTCCTTCATCTTGATTTTGATGAGGAACATTATTCCCTGCAGAACGCCTTTGACGTTGCTTTCTATTGCGACTTCGCCTTGACCTACTCTCAGCACTCTCTTCATCGGAAGCAGAATTTGATGATCTATCTTCTTGCTCTTCCGGGCTCTCTAATTGAGGTTGGTTTAAAAGGATAGGTTTCGTTTCTGTCGCTAGATCATCTTTTTCCGCAAGAACATCAATTCTAAAATCAGGTGAATTGAGAGAATCATCGCGTGTGACTTGAATGCTAATTCCAAAACGATTTTCAATTAATAAAATTGAGGTACGTTTTTGGTTTAAAAGGTAAAGGTCAATACCGCTTGGAACGATTACCAATATTTCTTTAAGTTTACCTTGGATTGCCTCCGCTTCAATAGCACGTAAAACGTGTAAAGCCGTCGATTCAGTCGAACGAACAAGACCAGTTCCGTTACAATGACTGCAGCTTGTTGTGTATGTCTCTAGTATACTTGGGCGTAAACGTTGACGAGAAAGTTCCATAAGGCCAAATTGACTGATACGACCTAATTGAAGACGGGCTCTGTCATGCTTTGTTGATTCTCGTAAGCGTTTTTCAACTTGTTGAATATGATTTTGGTCGTTCATATCAATAAAATCGATGACGATGAGGCCGGCTAGATCCCGAAGACGCATTTGACGAGCAATTTCATCAGCTGCCTCTAAGTTGGTTTTAAGTGCGGTGTCATCAATATGACGTTCACGTGTGGCTTTTCCTGAGTTCACGTCGATGGCAACCAAAGCCTCTGTTGGATTAATTACAATCGATCCACCTGATGCTAGCCTAACGGCCGGATACATTATGTTCTGAAGTTGTTCTTCAACGCGAAACCGATGAAATAAGGGGACATTTTCGTCTTTGTAAGACTGTACTTTACGAGCATGGCTTGGGATAAGCATGCGCATAAAAGCTTTTGCAGCTTTATAGGCTTCTTCACCTTCGACTAGGATTTGGTCAACATCACGGTCATATATGTCACGAATGGATCTTTTAATAAGGTCACCTTCAGCATAGACTAAAAAAGGCGCTATGGATTGTAAGGTAAGCTCACGAATGTCATTCCACAGCCTTAAAAGATAATCGTAATCACGTCTGATTTCGATTTTATTACGTTCTTGACCGGCAGTGCGAACAATTAAAGCCATGCCTTCAGGCGTATTAAGCTCTTTAACTAAATCACGAAGACGGCGACGATCGTCTCCGTCATTAATTTTGCGGGAAACGCCACCGGCTCTGTAGCCTGCGTTGGGCATTAAAACGCAATACCTTCCAGGTAAGCTTAAATAAGTTGTGAGGGCAGCTCCTTTATTGCCGCGTTCCTCTTTTACGACTTGCACCAACATAATTTGACGACGCTTAATAACCTCTTGGATTTTATAACGATATTCCTTAGGTTTCTTAGCAGATTCTATTGATTTTTCTTCGCCAGGATCGCCATGATTATCATTATGATCTGATTCTTCAGCTTGGGCAGAAGCAGTATTTTCTAAAAGTTGTTCTTCAGTTGGTTCGCTTGGAATATCAGAAGAATTTTCTTCAATGTCTGCCTCTAAGGAAAACTGTTCACTGCCATCTAGATGTTCTTTCAAAGTTTCTGATTGAACAGTTTTTAGCGCAGCCTCTCGGTCGGCAACAGGGATACGATAGTAATCGGGGTGAATTTCACTAAAGGAAAGAAATCCGTGCCTGTTTCCTCCAAAGTCAACAAAAGCAGCCTGTAAAGACGGTTCTACACGAACAACCTTCGCTAGGTAAATATTCCCTTTAATTTGTTTTTTTGTAGAAGTTTCAGAATCGAATTCTTCTAAGAGGGGTCCGTTAACCACCGCCACCCGAATTTCTTCCGGATGGTTCGCGTCAATAAGTAATTTTTTAGCCATTTGGCAAGAATCTCCACTGTTCGTGCCCCCATCACCCAGGCAAAAAGGAAAGTTTTTTGATTTTTCATAAAGCCTTCTTGTAGATGCGGACGTATAAATTTAAGTTTGATAAGGAATAGGTCAAGGAAACGGCTACATTTGCGCATAAAGCTGCTTTTGAATAAATTCAGCAGTAAAACTATTTTTAAATTAAATATGCTAAGCAAATTATAAGGCCATTAGTAAAAAACCTAATCTGAGTGAATTTAACCATAACTACCACCCTAGAACCAAGAGAAAAATGAAAAAAGAAAGTAAAAGGAGCCGAGGTTTTTTAATTGAGATGATTATAGGGCGAAAATCAGTTCTTAAACTTTAAAAATTTTTCTATTTTTAAGCAAAAAAACCAATTAATCATTTGTTAATAATTTGGTGTTAGTTTGGCAATAGTACAAGAGTACTAAATTTAAACGAATGATAATAGGAAGGGATTCTTGAGAATGATGAAATTATTAAAAGTATCAGCAATTGCAGTATTATTTGCTATTACATGTTTTTCAGCTGAAGCAAAAGATCACACAAAGAAAGCAGGCTTTAACTGTAACCAATGTACAGAAGCTGCTTGTGGTAAAACTGCTAAGGTTGACTTTTTAAAAGCATGTGCTGACTGTCCAGGAGCAGAAGTTTTTGATTGTGGTACAGAAAATTTTGACGCTAATAATTGTCAAAAGAAAAAAGGATCACAGTTTGATAAATCATGTGCTGCTGCGTCAAAAATGATGTCTAAAGCTGCATTTCAAGCTCACTTAATGGCTAAAGAAGGAAATCCAAATGCACAGGCAATTATAGATGGATTCAAAGCCCTTGATGCTGGCGATCATCCTGAAGCAAAAGATAAAAGTGAATAATCTAATTACTCAGCTTTAAAATCTCTTTATATCTGTAAATAATAAGAGGTTTAAAAAAGGGGTGGTTTTTAACCACCCCTTTTTTATTTAAAAATATAAATTCAATTATATTTTTAAAACATTAATATAAATTTAATATATTTTTTTTATAAAATAAATTAAAGCTGCCATTTAAAGATGAAAGAATAATTATTCAAATTAACGAATTATTAAGAACATCGTGTTAGTTTTAAAACTGTACAGAAGTACGAAGTTTAATTAAATACGATTAGAGAGGATTAAAAAATGAAAGTATTAAAGATTTCCGCAGTTGCTATGGTTTTAGGTTTGCTCACTTTTGCAGCTAATGCAAAAGACCACAAAGCTGCAGTAGCAGGTTTTTCTTGTGACCAATGTAAAGTAGATACGTGTGGAAAAAGTGCAGAGGTTAACTTTTTAAAAGCATGTGCGGACTGTCCAGGTTTAGAAGTTGTTGATTGCGGTGTTACTAGCTTTGATGCTGAAAATTGTCAAAAAACAAAAGGACATGAATTTTCAAAAAAATGTCATGCTGCAGTAAAAATGATGGCTAAAGGCGTATTCCAGGCCCATTTATATGCTGAGAAAGACAACGCAGATGCAAAAGCTGTTATGGAAGGATTCAAAAAGCTTGATGAAGCAAATCTTCCTGAAGCTCAAGATACAACTGAGTAGTTTGTCCTAAAAAGTATAAAAGATCTTACTTAAGAACTTTTGATGGGTGGTTAAAAGCCACCCATTTTTATTTAAATCTCAAAACCATAAGCTTTTGCAAGGATTTCTATGGGATGCAAGGATGTAAAACTGAGACCCTCTGAGGATTCCCTTGCAATTCCTTGCATTAAATGCTCTGCTGCCAAAGGGCATTCTGATAAAATTAAACGGTTATTGTTCTTGATGGCTTGCTTTGCTGCTGGTTTTCCAACCTTGATGGCTGTTTCAAAATTATCAACCATCATTCCCCACGTTCCTCCATGTCCTGAACAGCGTTCAATGACATCGACTTTGGTGCCTGGAATTAAGCGTAGCATTTCAGCGGCCTTTTGCCCTATGTTTTGTGCACGGGCATGACAAGCTAGGTGAAGGGTTATATTTTCACCCAAAGGGTCAAGACCGGGAGCAAGACCAAAGGTTTTAGAAAGAAAAACAATGTATTCAGAAATATCTTTCGTAGCGATGCTTAATGCTTTGACAGTTTCATTATCCGGGTTAATGAGCGGCCATTCTTGTTTTAACATCAGCGTACAAGACGGAATCAAGGCAATAACGGTATATCCTTTATCAATCCAGGGTTTCAATTCTGCTGCTACATGTCCAGCATTGCTGCTGACTTTTTCAAGATCACCTTGCTCCAGTGAGGGCATGCCACAACAACCCGGATAGACAACTGCAGTTTCAACGCCATTGTGGGCCAGAATTGCCCGTGCAGCCAGCCCCAGTGAGGGATTGTTGTAATTGCCAAAGCAGGTTGCATAAATCACAGCTTTTTGACCGTATACAGGGGCATTTTTATTAATAGTTAGTGGATTTTTCTCAGTTTGTTTTAACAGAGTTTGTGAGTTGAATCTTGGAATAGCAGCATCTTTATGAATTTTTAGAGTTTTTTCCAAAAGTGGGCGAGTAATGGCGTTATCTGTTTTTGTTGCCCAATTGGCAATAGGCGCTGTAAGGCTAGCAATTTTTCCGTTACGGTCAGTTTTTGCTAA
>Ga0214919_10001602_pt1 | contig 36751 bp, 35 predicted proteins | sample LL1503_MetaG_FD_177994 | JGI IMG/M metagenome (GOLD analysis project Ga0214919, IMG submission 177994) | Freshwater microbial communities from Lake Lanier, Atlanta, Georgia, United States - LL-1503 | ecosystem: Environmental > Aquatic > Freshwater > Lake | place: USA: Georgia | collected...
TAAACGTCACAATTCGTTACACGTCACAATTCGTTACACGTCACAATTCGTTACACGTCACAATTCGTTACACGTCACAATTCGTTACACGTCACAATTCGTTACACGTCACAATTCGTCAAACAGGCCTGTATCGGCACACTAAAACAAAAATCTTTGGGATAGCCTTGCTCCAGACAGGAGCTCAAGGATTCATACCCTTCTTTTACTTTAGATCTCTTTTCCAAATATTGATACATGATACCGTTGAAAGCAATAAACATAATAAGAATAAATATATATATAAAAAGCATTTATATATATACTTTTAAGAAAAGTATGGCAAAATACTTTTTTTCTTTCTATATTTTTTTGTTGTGTTTTTTTTCTTTATAATTCTCGCCGTTTTATTTTTTTTATTATCACCTTTCTCTCCAGGCGTATAACGCAAAAAATATTCATCATATTCTTTACTGCCTTTTTTGTTCTTCAGTTCTTTAAACTTCTCCGCTTTTAATGCCCTGATGGTTTCCAAACTTTCCGAAGTATTACCATAGCAATTGATACTAAAGCGTTTTAACAAGCCCTTTTGTTCTAAACGGTTCTTGGCTTGAACCTGAAATAAATATTGCGCCATACATAAAATCCGTTCATGGTCATAATATGGGCGATCCGCGTATATAAAAGCCAAGAAAAAGTTCAACATGGTATCAATCGTCGCCACTTTAACGACATTGTGTCCGATTTTTATAGTATTGTAACTGTGACAAGCCGTCGGTTCATAAATAAAACATATCGTATCTTCATCGACAACAATTTCATAATGGGGAGCAATAATCTCGCCCACGCCGGGTTTCTTATAAATCTTAATATTCTTAAATCCTTCTGCTGTCAAACGCTCTTTAATAATTGTACAGGCCATTTTTGGATCGTCAGCCAATACATCAAAATCTGGCACCTTTTGAATAAATTGTTGTTGTTCTCGAGGCATATATTTACCATAAAGACTACTGGCATAGCCCCCAATAAATACCAACCCCAGATCCATCATGGTATCTTTGACCGTGTCATAAATGACACTAGAATCTTCCGCCTTCCCTTCAAAATCACGAACAAAATTCATGGTATTACATTTGGGATTCTTCATCGGGTAATGTTTATTTAGTAAGACGAGACGTTTATATACTTTCTCCCAGCGACTAATATCACCCATAGGACGCGATAATTCTTTATAGACGGCCATGCGTAAGAAATTCGGGGGTGCATAATGAATACCATTTATTTTAATACTGTCTTTTAAGACGGTTTTGAAGAGTTTCGGTTCCATTTGGGTCACGTCCGCGACAGGTATAAAATTCACAAACACTTTAAAGGTCCCGACATGAACGGCGGCCCGTGCCTCGACGTCGTTATAACCTAATTTATTATAAATGTCCGCGAGTTCTTTCGCATCGCTTAAAGCATTTGACGAATAAAAGTCGTAATCCGGTACTTCGACATCTTTATTGTAGAACTGGTCATATTCAGGTAAGATATTATTAATGGCCGTCCCACCGTAACAGATTAGTCTCTTCGTTTTTAAAAAGGTTTCTAATACGTCAATTATTTTTATAATTTCGGGAGATTGGGCAACGGCTTTTCCTTGTCGTTCTTCAGCTTTATCTACCGCACTACGTAAGATATCGAGTTCTTTTTCTTCAAAGGTTTGTTGTTTTTCTTTGTATGGGGTTTTACTTTTATATGGTTCACTTTTAGTTTTAGTTTTTTCATGTTTAGGCATCACTAATATACATACATATAATTTATAAGTAATACCAGTTAAATAAAAAATATTATATTACACAGCAATAATATTTTTACAAATTAATTAATTAATTAATTATTCACTTACGTTTATGAGACTTGCGTTTGTGAGTCTTACTCTTGCGTTTGTGAGACTTGCGTTTGTGAGACTTGCGTGTGTGAGACTTATTCTTGCGTTTGTGTCTACGTGTTTTCTTTCTACCCCCAGACCAATCATCATATGTACTAATTAACTTCAGACCTTTTTTTCCTAAATTATTGATTACTTTATATTTCTTCCATCCTTGTTGATTATTTGATATAATTTCTATGGTATCCCCAACATCAACATCCTTATCTTTTACTCTTTCGTATATATCTTCTTCTTCTCCTATCCTGTGTTCTGTTGACATTTTATATATAGTATAAATATTATAATATTATAATATTATTTTATATTTATGTAATTATTTTTCTAAATTTGTTCCGACATTTTGTAAAAGGTTGTCTTAAATGGTAAAACTATAATAATCCGATTTAATATCGCGTTTCTCATACGAATACGCCGGGTTTGGCGGTGGCGGAACAGGAATTGTCACCGGAATATAACGCAATTCGAGAGGTTTCAAGACAAACGCACTACCCGCGGTATCGAACATTTCATTATAATACTCTAAACTCGAGTCGTAACTTTGCAAGGAAAGTGCCGCCATTTGACACCCGTAATTCAAAGACAGTGTGGCCGAAGGATTTTTAATACTTGTCGATAAATCCGGCAAAACAATAGACATGTTTTTCTTATTAAACTCAATTAATTCTTGCATATCTGGCGTATATTTCACATCATGAAAGCGGAGGGCCCGCATAAAAATCGAGTTACTCGCAATATTAACATATTCATTCAATAAAGTATCACTAAATAAGGGATTGGATTTATCCACCATAACAACGACTTTACCCATCAAATCTTTCAAGGGTGTTTGCCCGATATTTTTCCCATTATTTTCATAACTAAAATTCTTCCCGAGTAACCGCCGTGACAAACTGCTATACAGTGTGTTTGCCATGAGGTCATAAATGGGTTTATTATTACTCATAATGCGCAAATGAATAATTAGGGGGTCGCCAGGATTAGGGCACGTGCTACCGGCGAAAGCATATTCGTTGATAATACTCATCGCATTCGCAAAAGATACGCTATTATAAGCTTCTTTGACATCAAAGGCATTTTGAGAAGACACGGAAATCACCGGCATATTATCCACGGAATAGATTTCGAAATCCAAACAGCGGACGCCTTGCCGGATACAATTTTTGAGTGCACACACATTCACAAAATCATTCTTTACTGTACCAGCCGAGCAACAATTATAAGCGGTTTTTATATAATAGTCCCGCAAATTGTGACTAAAACGGTCATTACTAATGCTCATGGTATGGATAGAGGGAAAGTTTTTATATAATTTATTCATCCGCGAACAATTTTTATTATCTAAAGTTAATTTGTCATAAATCCACCATATAACAATAATCAGAATAATGACAATAATCGCAATGAGAACAATGCCTGTCATGCCTATACTGGATATAGCATTAGCAGTAACATTTGATAATTTGTTTTTAATATCATTATAAACCATTTTTACTTATATTAGACAATTATTTTTTATATAATACAATGACAAAAATAAGGTTAAATATAAATTGTTCCTATAGTATAATATACTATGCCTGGTGGATTATTAAATTTAGTAGCCTATGGAAATCAAAATGTTATATTGAACGGCAACCCTACAAAAACCATGTTTAAAACGGCCTATGCGAAATATACGAATTTTGGCTTGCAAAAGTTTCGCATCGATTTTGATGGGTCACGTAATTTGCGGATGACCGAATCCCCCACGTTTACTTTTAAAATGCCGCGTTATGCCGACTTGATCATGGACACGTATTTAGTGGTGACCTTGCCGACGATTTGGAGTCCTATCTTCCCGCCCATATGTCCGAATGATAGCACCGCGTATTATAATGGTGATGGAACGTGGCGGCCCTATGAATTCAAATGGATTGAAAATTTGGGGACACAAATGATTAAAACTGTCACGTTTCGATTAGGGGGGCAAATCATTCAGAAGGTGTCGGGACAATATTTAGTTAATTTAGTGGAGCGGGATTTTTCGGCAACAAAGAAAGCATTGTATTATGCGATGACGGGTAATACCCCGGAATTAAATGACCCGGCAAACTCGGGATCGCGTCGCAATGTGTATCCAAATTCATACTACAATGAAACACAACAAGGACCTGAACCCTCAATACGGGCCAGAAAGCTCTATATTCCGCTAAACATTTGGTTTACGATGGCGGCGAAAATGGCTTTTCCTTTGGTGAGTCTGCAATACAATGAGTTTTATATTGATATTGAAATGCGCCCTGTAGATGAATTGTTTGTGGTTCGCGATGTGTTAAGCACGGATATGTGTTATGTACAGGCGAATCAAACGGTGCCGGAATTTTTATTTAGTCGCTTTTTACAACCGCCGCCGAATCCCGCCCTGGATTATACGAATGCGGATACACGTACGGATTGGGCAGCAGATGTGCATCTTATCACGACTTATGCATTTCTCTCGGAGGATGAAGTGAAATTATTCGCGGCAAACCAACAACAATATTTAATTAAAGAAGTTTATGAGTATAGTTTTCAAAATGTTACAGGGACCAGTCGTATTCCTTTAGATAGTTTAGGTTTAATCGCCAATTGGATGTGGTATTTTCAGCGAAGTGATATAAATTTGCGGAATGAATGGTCGAATTATACCAATTGGCCTTATAATTATTTACCTTATGATTTAAAATGTCCACCGACGGCAGCCGATGGCGAAGGATATGCTTTTAATTATCCAGTAGATTGCAATACTACACCACCAGTATTAAAACCTTATTATCCAGCACTTAATCCGGCTGGAGATACGCCAACAAATATCTACATCACTGGGGACTTTCAACCTGGTAATCAACAAACGATTATGTCCAATTGGGGCTTATTATTGGATGGCAAGTACCGAGAGAATAACCTCGACGCCGGGATATTTCAGTATGTAGAAAAGTATACGCGATCCGATGGTTTTGTAAATGAGAATGTCTATTGTTATAATTTTGGACTGCATACGAGTCCGTATGATTTTCAGCCGAGCGGTGCGATTAATTTGAGTAAATTCAAAAATATAGAATTCGAAATTACGACGTTCCAACCGCCACTAGATCCCTCGGCACAAGTGTTTGTCATTTGCGACCCAGTTACGCATGATATCATTGGTGTGAATAGTCCATCCTGGCGTATTTATGATTATAATTTTGATTTAACGATATTTGAAGAACGGTATAATATTTTAACCTTTACCTCAGGTAATGCGGGGTTGATGTATGCCAGATAAATCATATAGGCAAAAAATCATATAGAAAATAAATAAATAAAGTAAATTATTTATTTATGATATTTAAGTTTAAACTCGGGAAGCAGCGGCGGCGGCAGAGGCAGCGGCACCGGCAGCGCGGGAGGCAGAGGCCGCACGAGAAGCAGCGGCGGACGCACCACGGGCAGCGGTGGCCGCACGGGAAGCCGACGCGGAACGAGCAGCGCGAGCGGCACGTCTAGCAGCCTTGGCAGCACCTCGAGAGGCAGAAGCGGCGGCACCAGCGGCACGAGAAGCACCACGGGCAGCCGCGCGCTTAACGGTCTTAGCGCGACTAGATAAACGCATCTTACGGTGGCGATTGGAACGAGAATGTCTTCGACGGTGTGTTTTAGCCATTTATATATATATAAAATATAATTTTTTTTAGAATTGCTAAAAATAAAGATTAATATTTTATAAACGGTGATTTAATTATTTCTAAACGATGACTTAATTATTTCTAAAATATTATTTCTAAAATATAATTTACCAAATAGTATCTGTATTAGACCACCACATGCCATCGCCCTTCTTTATATTGAAAATTTGCCTAAATATACTTAATCGGGATAATGGACAATTTACTCTATATTTTTCTAAAGGATGCGGATTAATTTTTAATTGTGCTTTTAAAGCATTTTTATATATTTTCTGTTTTCCTTGAATAGCTATATATGTATAAAACATTTCTAACCGATTACGTTTAACAATATCTATATATTCCATGAGAATCTGAGTATCTAATAAATATTCTTCAATGAGGGATAACCCAGAAATATCGGCTAAATCTTCGCCCACCCCAAAAGAAGCATCGAATTTTATACCATCGCGCGCCGCAAATTCTTCATATTGCTTAATTACGTTATCAATCTTTGATTGAAATATTTTCCGGTCTTGTGGTGTCCACCAATTGTGTAGATTACCATTTTCATCGAATTTACTTCCCACATCATCTAAAGCATGGGATAATTCGTGCCCAATCGTATAACCGACATAAGTTAAGTTATATTCTAAACCCTTCTCGGCTAAATCAATGAAAGGCGGTTGTAAATATGCTAAAGGTATATATATAGAATTGCCGGTCGGTATATAATAAGCATTCACCATATAGGCTTGAGTGCCGACCAATTTAAAATTCTTCCAGTCAATTTCTGGTATGTCAATTACGGCTTTATTTTCTAATTTTACATATCGAGCATGTTTCCATTTAGATAATAAATCCATATTATACCAGGGATCGTCATCTTTATATTTGTGCAATGGATCGTAACGTAGCTGCTCGGGTTTTCCCACGAAGAATTTGAGTTTTTCCAATTTCTTTATAGCGGTTTCTTTGGTGGATGGCGATAGCCACGTATTTCGCGTAAGTTTTCTGATAAACAAAGTCTTTAGATCATCGGCTAAATGATGCACATAGTCAACATAGAGTTGATTATAATTGTGTTTGATATATTCTTCAGTTAAAAAAGTATTGAAGGTCATTGATAAGGCATAGATCGGATAGATATCCGCGGGCATAATGGTCGGCTGACCTTCTAACAATTTATTATAAAAGTTAAAATGAATATGTCTAAAAGTTTCCTCAAACCGGATCATTTGCCTAAAATATATGAATAACCAATACGTCTTCCACTTTTTCGTATTCCATTGTTCTTTTAATAAATGCGTAATACACTTAATAGAATTTATATTAGATACAATTATTTTCTTTGGTGGCGTTTCAAAACCCAGTTTTTTAGCAAAATAATCCCAGTCGAATTTTAATTTATGCTCTAGTTCTTTCGCGGACATGACATTATAAAAATCGGGGTCTTCTTTGAAGACTTCTGTGCAACCCATCGCGTCCAATAGTTCTAATTCCACATCCCATATGTCTTGCGGATCATAATTTAAATATTTTTCTCCGCCTAGACAAGCTTTAAATGTCTCTCTAATATATGCTAAATATTGGGTTTTAATATAATGTTTATAGGTTTTTGCCTCTTTGTCGTCCGCCGGGTCATCAATGTATAACATGTAGTCGTATAAACCTAATTGTACGGGGGATAAATGACTGGAGTATATTTTAACATTTTTCTCATCAGGGAGGGATTTCCAAACAATAGGTGATCCCCACGAGACAATTTCATTCGAATTTATATACGCTAACAGCGCATACATATCATCTTTCTCAATAAAAGCATTTATCATATCATTTATTTTCTGCGCATTGACTAGTGTGGCAGGCACAGTATTTGTTCGCATTGACTCGTATATACTGTTTAAACCTTGTGCTTTCGCTGAATGTGGATGTTCTTTAATATAAGCTTTAACATACTCTATTAATTGGTAATAGACTTTCTCTTGGACAATTCTAAAAGTATCGTATTGGACATAAAATTTGGGTATGTCTTCCACTTCCAAATCGCTTTCTTTCAACCATGAATCATTCACATATCCATAAAAATTGTTCTTAATAAGTTCGGCTTCTTTTTTGCTGTTGTTATGTTTATCAAAAGTATCCATTAAAAACTGCGTGTATTCAAATTGTGGAACCTTTAATTTTTTATATTTTTTTACTCTATTAAGTTGCTCGGTCATTTTGTTAAATTTTTCTATATTTTTTTCATTATATAGCCCTTCCTCATTTATTTTTGTAAATTTTCCTGTTTTACATATGTTTGCAATCTCGTGGTCATAATAACTGCGTTTTTGCGTGTTATTTTTTTTTTGCGGGTTAAGCTTATGAGTTTTATGTTTATTTTTATGTTTATTATTTTTTTTACTTAAATATTGTTTCCTATGCATTGGCATCTTATATATATACTTTTAGAAAAAGTATAGCAAAAACACATATAGTAAGTTATGTTTTGCTGTACTTTTTATAAAACACATATAGTAAGTTATGTTTTGCTGTACTTTTTATAAAACACATATAGTAAGTTATGTTTTGCTGTACTTTTTATAAAACACATATAGTAAGTTATGTTTTGCTGTACTTTTTATAAAACACATATAGTAAGTTATGTTTTGCTGTACTTTTTCTAAAAGTACTTTTTGCTATACTTTTTTCTAAAAAGTATTTTTTAAAAGTATATATATAAATGACTGCTACATTATTAAGTCCTATCGACACAAAGAAAAAAGAAATTAATGAATCAGCTGATAAAAATGTAGGGAATAACTGGATGAAATTTGGACTGTCAATTGTTAACAATATATTGATAACGTTGTTAATTGCCGTGTCAGGTGCAAATTTTATTTACATGACAACTGCAATTAATAAGACAGAGAATGGTGGGGAAACTCTTTTAGAAAAATTAATGCCTACTAATGAGAAAAGTTATTTTTCGGGAATGTCAGGTGGCGGAGCAAACTGTAGTAACAATAAAGAATATTCGACGAACTGGACAAATCTAAATAACTTTGGTATAGGCAAAAAAGGAGGGTGGCCGTACAATATGTATAGCGAGGGTATGTTTAATGGCTTATTTCAAAGATTCAAAAATTGGTTTGCTAAGAGCACAGCGGATTCTTATATTACCGATCGGACTCTTTTACAAAAATGGTTGGCACTTTTTACGCCAGATAAAGAAGGGAAAAATATCTTTGCCAACGAATCAATTCAGATGTTTTTAATCTCTCCGCTAATGTTTTTAATATTCCCTCTAGTGATAATTTTTATTTTCTTTTCTAGTTGGTTTTCACTCTTTAAAGAGAGTTGGATGTTTGCCTTAGCTGGTATGTTTTTATGTTACTCATGGCTCATTACCTCGTCCTTATCGATTGTACAGTCAATGCAATATTTATTAACTTTTATGATTTTACCAGTGATAGCAGATTTTAAACGCATTAGAAAAATAATTGGGTGTAATGTCAAAGCATTGTCTTTATTCTTTGGGTTATTGGTGTGTAGTTCCGCCTTCTCTTATCTTGATGTTACAACAGCAGTTACAATGTTCATAGTATATTTAGCTATGATAGTAAAATCGTTTTGGTAACGTACTTTTGAGAAAAGTACAACAAAATATAACCTGTGTAAAATGGTTAAATCAAATAATTTAAACCCATCTTTATAAATTATTATAATGGCAAAGAATAATAGTATAAAGCAGAATAGTAGTAAGAAAAATAGTAGTAAGAAAAATATATATAATAATTTACCATTTATTAGTATTTGTACGCCCACTTTTAACCGTCGTCCATTTATCCCCTACATGATAAAATGTTTTGAGCACCAGGATTACCCCAAAGAGCGCATGGAATGGATTATTGTCGATGACGGGACAGATAAAATCGGCGATTTAGTAAACCATATTCCCCAAGTAAACTATTTTATGTACGAGCGTCGAATGTTACTCGGAGAGAAAAGGAATGTTTTAAATGCCAAAACCAAAGGAGATATTATTATTTATATGGATGACGACGATTATTATCCGCCGGACCGCATATCCCATGCAGTACAAACGCTTCTAATCAATCCCGAGGCCATGTGTGCCGGTAGTAGTATCGTCTATATATATTTTAAATCCCTCGAGAAAATTTATCAATTTGGGCCTTATGGACCAAAGCATTCGACCGCAGCGACGTTCGCGTTTCGACGGGAACTTTTAAAGGACCACAAATACGATGACACAATTGCTTTAGCCGAAGAACGGTCCTTTTTAAAGAATTATTCCGTACCTTTTGTCCAATTAGACCCATTTAAATCGATTTTAGTGTTTGCACATGACCATAATAGTGTAAATAAAGAAATGCTACTCGAAAATGCACACCCAAATTATATAAAGCCAACGGATTTAAAAGTGGAGCAATTTATAAAAGATCCGGATCTGAGAGAATTTTATATGCATAAATTGAATGATGTTTTAAAAAATTATGCCCCGGGATTACCCGAAGGCAAACCGGAAGTATTAAAACAAATTGAAGAATTAAAACGGATAAGGGATATAGAGAGAATGAATAATAGTACAATTACAAATTTTGAAGGTATAACTATCAAAATAGGTAATGAACCGCCGAAAACCTTATCAATAAAGGAGATTGTACAGATTTTACAAGAGCAACATGACTGCATTACACAATTAACGAATTTATTAAAGGGGAAAGACATGGAGATTGAGATGTTAAATGAAGCACTTTTATTAAAGTAGTTAAAATTAATAAAACCACTTAAAGCCTGACTATTATTATTAATTACCACAATGGCAAGTGATTACGCAATGCATCATGAACGGGACGAGGATTTTGTGGATTTTCCGCACGCAGATGTGAATGGACAAAATAAGAAAAAGTGTCTATTTCACCCATCTAATACTCCGGGACAATTCATTAAGAATGCAGTAACCGGCGTCGAATATCCATGGCGAACGGGTTCTATTGATGCTCAGCGCCTATTTAAAATTGTCGATACCCTCGGTAAGTGTGATTCCACCGGATACAAGCTTAAACCAAACTCGAGTAATTATCCGAATCCTTCACCGAATCAATGCTACTATGAGAGCCCCCAACAATTTATGACGCATCGCCGGATGACTGTGCAACCGCTTTTAATTCAGCAATGGGAAGCGAGACAAGAAATGTTTAAGGCACAAGAAATATTCAAGGCACAAGAATTGGCTTAGAATTGGCTTAGAATTGGCTTATAAAGTTATATATAATTAATACTTAAAATTTAAGTAAGTATTAATGCTATTATGGAGTTAATTATTAAAAATTTACCGACAGTGCAAAGAGTGCCGACTATATGTTTAAATATGATTGTGAAGAATGAAAGCAAAATCATTACCCGAATGTTTGACGCCGTCATAGATGTCATTGACTGTTATTGTATCTGTGACACGGGTTCCACGGACGATACGGTAAATATCATAACGGATTATTTTTTATCCAAAGGTCTTAGCGGGAAAATTATACACGAACCTTTTAAGAATTTTGCCCATAACCGCAATGTTGCACTACAGGGGTGTAATGGTATGTCCGATTACGTACTCTTACTCGATGCGGATATGATACTAAAAGTGACGGCTCCCTTTGAGAAAAAAACACTCACGCAAGATTTCTATTACTTATTTCAAGGCAACGACAATTTTTATTATCAAAATGTGAGATTAGTGCGCAATAATGGTTTATTTACGTATGTAGGTGTCACACACGAATTCCTGGGCACACCACCCGGTAGTATAGGGGGACATGTTTTTCCAAAAAAGGATTTATTTATTAATGATATTGGTGACGGTGGTGCCAAAAGTGACAAATTCAAACGGGATATAGCATTACTCGAACAAGGCTTAGAAGAGGAACCCGGGAATACGCGTTATGTTTTTTATCTCGGCAACAGTTACCGGGATTTTGGCGCTGATGAGAAAGCCATTGAGACGTTTACAAAATTGCTCACGATGAACGGGTGGATACAGGAAAAATACTGTGCGTGTTACAGTATCGGGAATATTTATCATAAAAAAGATGATAAACCGAATGCCTTAAAATATTGGTTGAAAACCTGCGAATATGATAATGAACGGATGGAAGGTATAGTGAAAGCAATGGACCTGTATCGTAATATGGGCGATAATATGATGGTTAATCTCTTGTATCATAAATATAAGGGCTATAAACGTGGCTTGGCGGAAGGTAAACTATTCATTGAACAGGATAAATACAAAGACATGCTAGAATACAATAATTCAATATCTGCCTATTATATCAATGATAAAGAGAGTGGTTATACTTGTTGTAAGCAGATATTGTTAAATGGTATAATAAATATGGGTTTATTAAAATTAACCATGGATAATATGTGTTTTTATACGGACGTTCTTGAAAAGGATAATTCTTCCGATTTACCTCAATTTTTTAAGAAGATTGACCGTTTGTTGGGTTTAAAGAAGACGGAAAATAAAGTGTGGATTATGTTGAATGAAAAACTTAAGAATGAGGAAATTGTTGACGCTACTGCTAATACGAATGCCGATGCTAATACGAATGCCGATGCTAATACTATAATGACTTTGAAAGACGTCTATCAAAAGATTAAACAATTCCGTATTGACGGAAAATCAAAAGAAGCCATGAACTTGTATAATTCGATAGATAAAGATGATCCAAGTTATGCGGACTTTTTTTGGCAATTAGAATATGAATACTCTGTATTTGCGTATTATGTTGGTATCAGGAATATTAATCAGCAAATAGTAACGGTAATGAATAAATGCGAGGAGGCAAGTATTCTTACCAGTGTCCTGGCGAATATGAAATTTTACCCTGATATACTTAAAGCCGATAAGACGTATGATTTTACCCACTCGTTAAAACATACCATAAATGATGTCGAGTATAATTTTAATTCGTCGTCGAGTTGTATTATTGCAAATGAAATGGGTGCAAATGAAATGGGTGCAAATGAAATGGGTGCAAATGAAATGGGTGCAAATGAAATGGGTGCAAATGAAATGGGCACTAGTTATCTATTGAATGTGCGTTTGGTGAATTATCGTATTGACACTGAAGGAAGATACCATGATTGTGATCCACATATTATTACCATTAATAAATATTATGAATTGACTAAGGATTTTATCTCTACTAAAGAGCAGGTAATAGATATTACTTATAGTAATAGGCGATATATGGGAATTGAAGATGTGAGGATTTTTAGAGATGATAAAGACATCAAATTTATAGGCACAGGTTATCATAAAAATAATACTATTGGAATAGCATATGGATTATATGATACGACCAAACCATTACAAAGTTACGACATTAAACCTGCATTTAATTTAAATTCAGGTTGTGAAAAGAATTGGACATATGTTAATTACAAGAGTGAAACACATGTTATATATAGTTGGTATCCTTTGAAATTATGCAAAATTAATTCGAATAATATAGATTCAGAATATGCATTGTTAGAAAGTATTGAAGAAAAACTAATGCCGAAGATATTTAAATATGTCCGGGGATCAACGTGCGGGTTTACTTATCAATCTGAAGTGTATCGTGAGGAAGTGTATCGTCAGGAAGTGTGGTTTGTGGCGCATATAGTTTCTTACGAAAGTCCGCGTGAGTACTATCATATATTAGTGGTATGTGATGAGGATATGAATTTATTACGTTATTCTGCGCCATTTAAATTTGAAGGCGAAAAAATAGAATATTGTTTGGGGTTAGTAGTAGAAAAAGACAGAGTAATAATGACTTATAGCACTTGGGACCGCACTACAAAAATAGGTGTATATAGTAAAAAATATATTGATAGTATGACAATATATTAGTGTCACAATATATTAGTTTTATAATTAAAAATTAGAAATAATACTTTCATTATGATTACATATATAGGTATCAAATAATTCTGGTTCTTTTAAATATATCAAATACCAAACATTTACTTCCCACATTAAATGTTTTCTCTCCTTAATAATATTTACACACTCCTCTTTCATCAATTGCGAAAACCTCATCAAAACATCCGATGATCCACCAAAAACACCACCGGCAAAATACCACGCAATATTTTTATAAATATCTGTGTGATATTTATTATTTGGATGTATGCAAGAACCTATACGAACTCTATCGATTGTATATATTTTATTTAAATTTTTAAATGCATTGTAAAATAATTCGGTATTGTTAAATACATGATAAATTCCAAAATCTACCCACATAAATTTTGAAATTTCATTGAATTTTAAAACTGTATTTTCATGTTTAATATGGAAAGTTAATTGAATAGCCATTTTCATCCATTCGGTTTTATGACACTGAATAAACATATATTCTAATGTATCTTTACTGGGATTATCGGTGTTCACGTTAAAATTAATAATTTCATCATTATAATTATAAATATAGATATCTTGTTTTTCAAAAAAAACAAATATTATATTAGCTTGTATAGTATATTCATAATTTTTTTCTTCGTAATTGAATATACAAAAGTTGTTATTTTTATGAAAATATTCATTATATATTTTTCTTTCTATAAATATTATTTTAAAATTACTTATGTCGTCTGATAATAAATATTTACCATATTCTATATATTGTGAAATACTTTTTTGTTTATTGACATTTGATATAAATGCAGATACAATTATGGTCATTAATATTATTTAAATATAAGAGTTTATATTTAAATAAAAAAATTTATCTATAAGACAAAGTATACATTTAATTCTTTTTTACAATTCATATAATAATAATATAATTTTGTCAAATAATCATCTGATATATTACACTTATTTAAACAATATGACTTCCATACAAATTTACAAGCTTCATAACATTTTTCATAATTTTTGAATTTATAACTATTTGTAATAAAATTATATATTGGTCGTTCGGGAGCATCATAAATATATTTATAATTTGTTATCATTTGTTGATAATCACCATAATAATTCTCGAACAGTTCTGGATGTTCAAAATAAACCGGACTGTATAATTGTTCGTCAGCATGACCGTAACCTTTTTCTAAATATTCTAAGAATTTATCTTCAATTAAATCACATACTTTAAACATGTATTCTTTATTCCCGGTAAAAAACCCACTACACATACTACACCGTCCAAATTTAAAATATTCTGAAGTATTCTTGATTAAAGTTTCTGGTATATAATCAATATAGCAAGAAGAAAATTTATCTCTTTTAGAATATAGTGCTTCATCCAAATATATTAAATTTTTATAACCCATACGTTCAATGCAAAAATTAATCCACGAAAAATGAGTAGAATTAAATGGATTTGTTTTAATTACTTCTTTTAACATAGAATATCTTGACATACAAAATAAATAATAACTAGCAGTGTTTCTATTATCGAAATAATATGGGTTTTTTCCCCTGTTAGCTTTAATAATTTCTCTATAATCTTTGAAAGATTCTTTTAATTCTGCATTATTTTTGTTAAACTTAAAATCATCAAACTCTTTTAGTATATATTTTGTTTTATCAGATAAAAAGTTTGGACGAAGTTCTTTTATTTTTTCGTAACTATCTGCATCACAATAAATAATCAAATTATATGGTGAGGATAAAGTTGATTTAGCACTGTTAAAATAATAATTAAAATCACGTTTGTTTATTTCTTCACTTGCGTCTTTACACTTTGTTAAATTAAAATATGCGGTTACTAATGTCCAATTTGAATTATCATATTTATTAAGATTATGATTATCGTTAAATGCAATAATTCCTGTTCCTGACCAATGACCAACGTCAGTTAAGTCATAGCGAATTGTATCAGGAACTTTATACCAAAAGTTATCCCGCATTTCTTTAAAATACCAAATATCATCACATATCAGAAATCCTTTGTAATTTATATCTGTCAAATAAGTAAAGAATGTATATTCCATAGAACCATTATGAGGGTCTACATCTAAAAAAATAACAGGACTTGACAATATAATATCTTTCCATTTGTAGAAAACAGTTCTATCAAATATATCTTCAATTTGAAAACTTATGTTAGTTATGTCTTTGATACTTTGATTAACTTTGTCGATTATATCAAATGTATAAATTGTATTTGATTTATTATATGATAACGCCAGAGAAGAACTTCCACGATGTGTTCCTATATCTATAATATTTTGATTATTGAATAATGTTGAAATATATGATAATAAACGATAATGTTGCTTTCCTGGTTTATCAAAAAATTCTTGTTTATCATTTGAATTAAATATATATTTATTATAATAATTATCAAATTCTGTATCTTGTAATTGGTCTTTATTTAAAAACATTTTTATATTAAATACTGTGTGTATATTTATATCGATTTAATATATAAACAGTATTTATATGTATAATTAATTATGAATACAGACTATTTTGAAAGTCTTGAAAATCCATTTTTAATTGATATTGAAGATAAAGAAGAATATTCTTTTAATGAATTACAAATTATTCAACAACAGTTGGAAGAGAAAAATATTGATAACTTTTTACAATCAATATATCCCTCCAATAATTTCAGTACTTCATTTGATGAAATTAAACGTAGAGTAACGAGAGGTCTATATCAGAAATTGATAGATGTAAAGAATAATACCTTACCGGTAAAACAATTATTTAAAATAGGTGATGGTGGAAATGGTAAAAATTGTTTTGTGTGTTGTACGCAATTATGTAGTGATCGTACTGATATGTCAACAACTATTCTTCACTCATTAGAAGAAGTAGGTTTTAAAGGACATTTTCTCTTGTTAAATGGGGGATTTCCAAATCCTACTGGTAGAGAAATGAAATACGTAGGTGTTCCGTATTGTTTCAAAATATTTATGATTCTAGAAGCGAAAAAACTAGGTTTTGAAAAAGTAATATGGATAGACGCAGCATGTTATGCTGTTAATAATCCTGAACGTTTATTTGAATTATTGCATGAAGACGATGCTATATTTAGATCCTTCCCGCCAAATTGTTTTAAACCAGATACATATAATAATATTATTTTTCCAAAAACGATTGATTTATTAAATAATTTATTTGAAAGAGATGTAAGAAATGATAATAATGTAAATAGTATTGTATTTGGTTTGAACTTAACGTCTAATAAAATTAATGCACTTATAGCAGAATATTATAAACTGGTAGAATTGGGGTTACCGTTTCTCAGTAGTTTTCCTGAAGAGATAGTTTTTTCTTCTTTATTTAATAGCGATAAATATAAATATGTTTTTAAAAATCGAAGTGAAATGTATATGCTTTATATACATGACTGTTATTTAAGTAAAGAATCAGCTAGAAACAAAGGGTATTTTTTTGTTCAACGTGGATATTAATTTTAAATGGAGTTAAATAATATAATATAAAAACATGATTTATATTATATAAATATGAACATACCTATTTATGTTATAAATTTTAATGACGAAGATAGAAAAACACGTATGATACATAGATTTAATACTATCGGATTGAACTTAAATTTTATGCCACCAGTGTATATATCCGATGCTCGATTAAATATTGCTAATGACAATATTAAAATAGATAAAAGAACATGGGCGATAATGTTACAACATCTAGATTCTATTAAAGACTTTTATGAACGTTCGACCAGTGACTATTGTATTATATGCGAAGATGATATTTTAATATCAAAATATCTGCATCGGGATTTACCAGCTGTATTAGAAAAATTTAATAAATTAAATTTGGATATACTTTTATTAGGATATTTATTATCCTTTAAACTTCAACACGAAAATTTCAAAATCAAGGAGAGTATTGGCTATACAATCAATGAGTTTCCTAATGATTTGTGGGGGTCGCAAATGTATTTGATATCTAGGACATATTCAAAATATTTATTAGATAAATATACTCTCGATTTTGCGATTAATAATTTGGATCAACCATTTTCACCAGATTGGACTATTACAAAAAATGGAAATAGAGCTATTTTATATCCGATGTTAGCAGTTGAAGAAGGAGAAACAAAGACATTGCATTCGGGACAAAACAGTTTTCATAAAAATTGTTTTATAATGAATTATGATCCTGACGTTTATCAGTGATTCGATTACACTGAGTCAAAATCTACGCTGATACTTCCCTCTGCTACTGCGCTCTCATCGATGCATTTATCCATATACCGATAAATACGATTCACGTACAATTTGCTAATATCGTTATTCTCCAGTAATTCTTTGATATATTCGTCGGAATGTTTATTTTGTAGGTCTAAGAATAAGGCGAACGTGTCTTTTTTATCTAAGCCCATATTCTGGCACAAATCATTAATAAACGTGGCGTTATTATACTCTGAACTGTATTTGGTTAGCACTTTGGTAAAACGCATTTCTGTGGGATTAAACGCGGGTTTCTGCGGGAACGTATCATGATAGATTTTATTACAATGAAAGGTCTTTATCAAGGAACTCATTTCGTTAAACTGCCAGATTTGGTGCTGAAAGGTAATACGGTCCATATAATCCGCAAAACACAGGTTATCTAAGATTTTGGAATAAAATGTTAGTGCATCCTTCTTATCTATTTTGCTTAAAGGGTCGATGATATTCTCGTGCCATAAGAGACCGACAATGGTCCGGTCATTCTCGTTTAAAGTGGTAATGTGATCATTTAAATGATATCGGGTATTTATTAATTTTTTCGTGATGATTTTTGTATCTTCATTGAAGGTCTTTGTCTTAAATATATTTGTAAACAGTTCATTATTCAGCATATTTGGTTCGAGAGAGCTGTTTTGATAGATTTTATAAATAGATGACAATTTCCGCAAATCGCCATTAATAAATGCCGTCATGTTATTATTTAACGACATACTATCTATACCCGTCATTAATTTATGCATAATTGTACTGATTTGACTATTTGTAGGAATTTTTATTTCAAAGGTGTTGCATACTTTGGTCAATTCTTTAATTTTCTTATCTTGGTGATAACTGCCAATGCATATGATTGGATTATACGTCGTATCTTCTAATTTTTGTTTTTTCGTTTTCTTTTGTCGGATTAATTTAATCAATGAATTAATTCCGCCTTTATCCCCATTATTCATGCCGTCAATTTCGTCCATGATGATGGCGATCGGTTTCGGTTTTTTCGTAAAGAGACTAATGACACTTTTACTCGACATATTATTTCGCGTGATGGTCTCAATAATGGATTTATTTCGAATATCACCCGCGTCGTAGTTAATGACATCGTAATTAATATCTTTTAATAAACGAGTGATGAATTCTGTTTTTCCGCTGCCCGGGGCGCCGTAAATATAGATGCCTCTTTTAAGTAAACAATCAAATTTATTTTTTTCAAAATTGGTCAAAATCTGTTTAATTTCATTATATATGCTTTCTCTCTTTAAAATCGCATTTATATTTAGTGTATCCATTAAGTATAAATAGTTAATTAGTATTTATATGTATATAAAAATAATAGTATTAAGCCTTTTTACACGCATCGGAATTATTATCAATTCCGTCCCATGTGAGATCACATGATCTAGCCCAAGTGGATTTAGCGCAGAGCCCATCGGCTCCATTCCACATGGAGCCCGAAAAATCCATGGTTTTCTCACATTGAGAGTTTCCTAAATTTTGTTTGTTTACACATTTAGAACCATTGTTTTTTTCGGATTCATCGACCCAATAATCTGGACAGTTCGCCATAATAGGAGGAAAGGTCTTGTTGTATTTACTTCTGTATAAGGACACTCCAATATATATTAAACAAATAATTAACAAAACGATAGCTATGGTCATTACGATTGATTGAAAAGAGCTCATTTATATAAATTGTAATATATTAAAAATTAAATATATGTAATATATTTATATTTTAATAATTATAATAAAAATATTCTAAGAGTATAATAATATGCAAAGCATGCAACATAATCAAAGTAACGGACGAGTTAATATTCTTGGTCCAAATGTAGATATGCGATTTTCTATGACCGACCGTATTCCTGTTAACCAATGTAGTTCCTTTAGGGATGCAATGACAGGAAATTGGAATGATACGCCTTTATCTGACGCATTTTTTAGCTCTAAAAATATGAAAATAGTGCAAAATGGTATCCGTGCCGGTGTATATAATAAATCCAATGGGCAATATGTGATTGGCGAACAAAACGGCGATGAATTGAAGATTATTATGCGCAGTGTGTTTTTGCAACATTCAAAAAATGTGGCTATAGATATACCCGGACAAATACAGACCTTAAATGAACTGGTACTGAATTACGCAGTGAACCAAGTTTACGGTGAAGCCGAAGGCTATATGAAATATAAACGCGACGCCAGTACTTTAGTTATTCCATTATCAACTCCGGTCTTATCTTATAGCAATGATAAGCAATTGGAGCTGAAACATTGGTTCTAAACAACCTTTAGAAAAGGTTTATGTAATATTTGGCGCTACCTTTTTTAAAGGTTTTATATATAAATGTCAATTAAATTGCGTTCAGGAAAAGTTCTCGATCAAAATATGGACGAATTAAGTGGTTTATTTTCAAAGACTATGAAATTTTCTACACCTTCATCAAAGCGAGGGAAAAAGTCAGACGATGATATATTGACAGGCATGTTTGGTAAATTATCACTCAGTAAATCTATAGGTAAATCACGGAGAAAAGGTCCCAGATATACATATAGAAAAAAACACGGGAAAACTCCTGCGAATACGGAGATGGAATTAAGTGGGGGCAAACGCAGTAGAAGCAGACGCAGTAGAAGCAAACGCAGTAGAAGCAAACGCAGTAGAAGCAAACGCAGTAGAAGCAAACGCAGTAGAAGCAAACGCATAAGACAATAACTAATATTATAAATATATAAAGACTTTTTATAATATTAACAGTAACAATGAATACTAAGGACAATCTCCATCAGATATTAGATACACTCATAGAGAAATATGAAAAAAATGAATATGTGTTTGGTCGTCTGTGTAATTATATGGAAAATCTCTTACCGGTCTCATTAGAAAACTCGGTAAACATTTATAAACAGCGTGAAGATAGGAAAAAACAATTAACCTGCGATAAAGACGAATTTACGAATCGATTTTTACAAAAAAAGAATTACTTTTACAGTGCCCAATCAGAATTGTTTTTACTATATGATGGAGTGCATTTTAAAATTTACAATGAAGACGATATTCAACACCAAATTCTCACTACCATTAGCAATGAACAAAACTTGATGGATTGGAAACATAAAACAAACAACAATATTTTAAAACGCATTAAAGAAAAATCCCCCCTAAGTGCGATTCCCGAATCGGCTACCATCCAATTTGTAATTAATCTGTTGTGTCCATTGTATTTTAATACCCGGAATCAAGCAAAATATTTTCTAACGATTATTGGAGATTGTCTGGTAAGCAAAAACTCTAATGCTAATGCTAATGCTAATGCTAATGCTAATGCTAATGCTAATGCTAATGCTAATGCTAATTCAATTTATATTATTTCCCCTATATTTAAAGAATTATTAAGAGAAATCAGTAACCAAAGTTACTCTTTTTTTGGTATCTCCTCTATTTTAAATAATATTAAGTTTAAATTCTACGACCATAATTATAAAGATTGTCGTCTGATACAATTTAATAATAAAATGAAAAAATTAATATTAACCGCGGATTTATTAAAACACATGATCGACGTATTATGTGTAGCTTCACATTATTCTCAACGTTATGGATCAGCCGATGCATTTTTACAGACATGTACGGAAGTAAAGTTAGTCGAACATGCTTTGTATTTAAATAAAAATACTACGGAAAGTATTGTTGATAAATTCTTAGAAAAAACGATAACTGCTATGCCATCAGCAAAAGTCAATAGTAAGAATATGGTTTTCCTCTGGAAGAATTATCTCGGAGAACAAAATATACCTAATATTCTTTTTTATACTAATTTAAAAAATATGTTGAAAGATAAATATACCTATGACGAAGAGACGGATAGTTACTTGGATATTACCAGCACGCAACTACCAATGGTCGCAAAGTTTATAAAATTTTGGGATACAACTATTGTGGAATATGATTCAGAATTGGAAGTCGATGAACTATTAGTTCTTTTTAAACAATGGGTTAATAATGGGAAGAGTTGCCTGAATATGAATGAAACATTTTTGGTCGATTTAATTCATCATTTTTACCCCGATATAAGCATCATTGAAAACAAATTTATACAGAGTGTTAAGAATACCTTATGGGATAAACGCAATGATGTGATAAATTCATTGGAATTATTTAAACTGAAATGTAATGAACAAGAAGAAGTAATGACGAAATCTTTAAATGATGCATATGAATATTATACGTCAGCGAACAATACTATAAATGTTAGTAAATTATATTTTGAGAAAATTGCACTAGAATTAATAAATATTCATATAGATGAAGATGGATTAATTAAGTCGACTTGGTGGAAAGTATGATTGATTATTTAGCTCACTTACGTTTATGCTCACTTACGTTTATGCTCACTTACGTTTATGCCGTCTAGTATGTTTTCGTGTGCCATGCATTTTAACCGCACCAAACTTGCCTTTTACTGTGCCGTAACCAGCTTTCTTCAACCGGTTCTCGCGTTTGGCGCTAAAATGCTTTTTCTTAGAAACATAACGTCCGTGTTTATTCTTAACTAAATCACTTAAAATCAGACCTCCGGGAGTTTTATAGGCGGTATGATGACCAACTTGAGCGCGCGATCCTTCTAACATTTCGTATTTTTTCCCAGCAATGTGATAGGTACCATCAGAACTCTTCATATGTTTCTTGACCATTTATATATTATGAAAAGAAATAATATATAAATATTCCTAAATAAATAGTTTATATAAAAATGTATTACGTACAAATAAATACGAGATATTAAAAATTACTACGAATATCATAATTACTAGAAGATTGCGATGACCCCCCAAATAAATTACTAAAAAATCTTGAAATTGACTCCCAAAAAGTCAACCTCTCTGGTCGACCGCCGCCTCTATGTATGTGTTTCTTTGTTTTATTACGACTAATACGTTTATTGCGTCGTGTGTGGTTTTTATGCATGGTCATTATATATAATATATTTATTATATATTACAGTATACTTTTATCAATAACAATTTCCTTAGCAATCCGGCGAATTATTTTATCTTCGCTATCACTAATTTCACCATTCCCGCCGGTTGATTGTTTAATTAGTTTCATATATTTATCATTCAGATGAGAATCGCCGTCCATGCTTTCGGGATAGGTACTACTCCATAAACCCATTAATTTCATATTATTGAAAGACACGGTTTTAACGGCATAACGCAACTTTGGATTGTTCTTTTCTTCTTTTTCCCACTTACCATCATCTTTGACATACAATATTTCTCTCTTTACGTCACTACAATGGATCGGTCTTTTATAAATATCCATGCTGTTCAATCGGTCCAACATGATTTTTGTAATTCCTTCGACATAACCGAGTTCCCCTACACTTTCAAAATCCGACAATTGTAGGTTAATAGAGTTGGCAAAATCGCTAATATTCATTGCATCTTTACATTGCTCATTCAAGAAGAAATTGAGATTAAATGTTTTATTATGCGAATTGTTATTGCTATTAATCATAGTATTATTACTATTTTTACACATTTCGACAATTTGTTTATGGAGATCATTATTTTGTTTTTGTAATTCACTATTGCTTTTGACGACTTCTAACATCAAACTCTTAAAGTCTTTATTATCATTAATTATTGTATCTATTGAATTATCATGATTCGAATCAGATACTTCAATATTACACGTTTTATTATTACATGTTTTACTATGTTTCCACAAGCCAGAATTATATTTATAAGATTTATTACATTCACTGCATACATAGGCAGACGATGTAGGCGTTTTTTTTGTATCATTTTGTATTCTAATGTGTTTTGCTCTGGCAATATGACGATCCCAATCACATTTCTTAAAGCATCCAAAGTGACAATTCTCACAATAAAAATTGTTGGCGTTTTTAAGCGTTTTTTCCGTATTCATTTTCTATATTAAGAGAATATAAAAAAACGCCTAAATCCTTTCTATATAAATTCAGAAAAAGTTATGGTAACAAATATTTTCATCTCTTTATAAAAAATCAGACCATCTTCTAGGAAAACCAGATTTTCACGATTTTCTGGACTGAGGACAGCCCCTTTTGAAAAAAGGACATTTTAAAAATGTCCAAAATGAAAAAAGAATCATCAAACCTGGAAAAAAAATAGAGGTAATTTTCTTTTATTTATATTATTTACTTTTTTTTATAAAAAATAAATATATTTAAAATTTGTTTCTTGGTGGTTGGACACATTTATTGACAGCGGTATTTGAGATAAAGACGACAGTACCTGAGCCTCTGGCACGCCATGGGAGACTCACTAACTGAGTATATTTAAACGCTTTGGTACTGAGATATGTTGGCATATTCGTATTTCCTCCAAAGGAAGTCGAAGGTTTTGAATACACTGGAGGTGGACAGGGATTTGCACTGCAAATACCGATTGGTTGTGAGGTTATATCTGGAGAAGAATTGCTCATTATATATATATATACTTTTTAAAAATATTTTTATAAACATCCTTTCTTATTAAACTCTGATTCTGGATTACTCAGGGCATTAACAATTTCAATACCATTTATATAGTCAATCCCTACATATGTCATGCAATCTTGCAATTTCTTTTCAACTTTTTCTTTTTGAATAGTGATATCAACAGATTCTTCATTAAATCTTGACAACATCGTAATAAAAAACTCCTTATCATATTGTTGAATTAATGAACATATATTGCATATAATATACGTTAATAAATGAAATAAAAACGTGTTATAGACATTATCATAAATGCCTTCTTTTAAGAATTGAATACCTTTAAAATGCGCAAATATATCACCTTTTACATAGGAATCATAACAATATTGTATAAATGTTCTGATCTCATCGTCATTTGTATAAATTGTAAAACGTTGTGGATGCGAGAATTCTTTGAAGTGCTGTGGATTTTTTCTTGTACATTCGGCACCATATTTACAGGGCACTATAGGTCTACTATAAGGTGTTGTATAAGGGGGACCACCACCCTTTCTTCTATTGGTTTTTCTTCTATTGGTTTTTCTTCTATTGGTTTTTCTTCTATTTGTTTTTTTCTTCTTATAAGTCTTAACCATTTTATATATTGAATTAATATAAAATTGAAAATGATTTATGAATATAATACTATTAATAAATACACAGTAAAACATGTCTACACCAAAGAACGTCACGCCTAAGCAAACAAAGAAGAACAAGTCTCCCAAAAATCTTAAAATAGAAAATGACACCGAGGAAAATCAAGCCTTGTCACAAATGTATCAAATGAAATCCGATAAACAACACGTGCTCGATAATCCTGATACATACACGGGTTCGATGGATCTCACCGATTATGACACCTTTATTTTCGATGAAGAAACGAAAACAATTATTGCTAAACAAATTACTATTATTCCTGGACTCTATAAATTATTTGATGAAGGCATTGTAAACTGTCGCGATCATTGTGTCCGGATGAATCAGGCTATCGCGAGTGAGAAACCCGATACTTTACCCGTCACCGCTATACAAATCGATATTACTGATGACGGTACGATTACCATGACTAACGATGGCAACGGGATAGATGTAGCAAAACACCCCGAGGAAGACATTTGGATCCCCGAAATGATTTTTGGGCATATGCGTACCTCGACCAATTATGACAAAGAACAAAAGAAAATCACCGGCGGGAAAAACGGTTTTGGGTTTAAACTCGTATTAATTTGGTCCACGTGGGGCAAGGTTGAAACCATTGATCATGTCCGCGGACTGAAATACGTGCAAGAGTTCAGCGACAATTTGACCACCATTCACCCCCCAAAGATTAGCAAATGTACGACAAAGAAACCGTATACCACCGTATCTTTCAAACCGGATTACAAGCGGCTAGGCTTAGCGGAGGGTTTAAGTGTCGATATGCTGAGTTTATTCAAACGGCGGGTATACGATGTCGCGGCGATTACGGATAAAACCGTAAAAGTCAAGTATAACGCGGAACTCGTACCCATCAAGCAATTCCAACACTACGTCGACTTGTATATTGGGGGGGATAAAAAAGATACACCGCGGATTTGGGAAGAAGCCAACGAACGCTGGGAATACGTGGTTTGTCTAGCCCCCAAAGAAGAATTTACACAAGTCTCCTTTGTCAATGGTATTTACACAGGCAAAGGCGGGAAGCACGTCGATTACCTGCTCAACCAAATTGTTCGAAAAATCACCGCTTATATTAAATTAAAGAAAAAGGTGGAGGTGAAAGCCAACACTATTAAAGAGCAATTGTGGCTCTTTGTCCGGTGCGATATTGACAACCCGACTTTCGAAAGTCAAACCAAAGATTACATGAATACACCGGTGGCGGCCTTTGGCTCGGCCTGTGAAGTCAGTGATAAATTTATTGAAAAAATCGCAAAAATGGGGGTCATGGACGCAGCCTGCGCTTTAACGGAAGTGAAGGAAAATAAAGTCATGAAAAAAAATGATGGTGTAAAGACGAAAAGCGTGAGAGGTATTCCCAAATTAATTGACGCGAATTTTGCCGGGACGGACAAGAGCGCGGATTGCACCCTCATTTTATGCGAAGGGGATTCGGCCAAAGCCGGGATCGTCTCAGGACTTTCGACCACGGATCGCAACACCATCGGCGTTTATCCTTTAAAAGGCAAACTCTTTAATGTGCGAGGCGAAGCCAGTAAACGCATCATGGAGAATAAAGAAATTCACGAACTCAAACAAATCCTCGGGCTAGAAACCGGCAAAAAATATACACCAGAAACCGTGAATAAATATTTACGGTATAGTAAAGTCCTCTTCATGACGGACCAGGATTTAGACGGCAGTCATATTAAAGGTCTGGGTATCAATCTCTTTGATGCCGAATGGGAAACCCTGCTAAACATCCCTGGTTTTATGGGGTTTATGAATACGCCGATTATCAAAGCGCAAAAAGGGAACAAGGAAATCATGTTTTATAGCGACGGGGAATATGAAAAGTGGAAGACGGAAAACGATGGTTCAACTACTGGCTGGAAATGCAAATATTATAAAGGGTTGGGGACCAGCACCAGTAAAGAATTCAAAGAATATTTCGCCAATAAAAAAACCGTCGAGTTTGTAAGCACAGGCGAATTAAGCCGTAACGCGATTGATATGGCGTTTAATAAGAAACGGGCGAATGATCGCAAAGATTGGTTAATTGCGTATAATCGCTCGGATTATTTGGACACGAGTCAGAAAAATGTCACGTATGAAGAGTTTATTGAAAAAGAGATGATACACTTTTCCAAATACGATTGTGAACGCTCCATACCCAATATCGATGGTTTAAAAACCAGCCAACGGAAAGTCTTATTCACCTGTTTTAAACGGCGCCTAACGAGCGAAATCAAAGTCGCCCAATTGAGTGGGTCCGTCTCGGAACTCAGCCGTTATCACCACGGTGAACAAAGTTTAAATGGCACCATTGTGAACATGGCGCAAAATTTCGTCGGCTCCAATAATATCAACTTGTTGGAACCCAACGGACAGTTTGGGACGCGTTTGCAAGGTGGGGACGATTCTGCCTCGGAGAGATACATCTTTACTCAATTAAATCCACTCACCCGCTATATCTTCCCGGAGGCCGATGATGATATATTGACCTATTTGGAAGATGACGGGCATCCAGTGGAACCAATGCATTATGTGCCCATTGTGCCGATGCTCTTGCTGAACGGCAGTAAAGGTATCGGCACCGGGTTCAGCACGGATATTTTGTGTTATAATCCACTGACAATTATTGACTATCTTACAAAGAAAATTCAAGAGGAAGATACCAGTTTATTGACAATTATGCCATATTATGAAGGCTTTAAAGGCGTGATTAGTCAAATAAATGATACGAAATATTTGTTCAAGGGTATTTATGAAGTGGTTTCCGATAAACAGGTGCGGATAACGGAATTGCCGATTGGTACCTGGACGGATGATTATAAACAGTTTATCGAAGAACTGATTGACGGAGAGAAAAATAGTAAAAAACCTTCAGGCAAAGGTGATGGAAAAGGCGACGCCAAAGACGAAGATAAAAAAAAGAAACCCTTGTGTGGCATCAAAGATTATAATGACATGAGCACGGATACAACCGTCGATATTACTTTGACCTTCGCGCCAGGGGTTATTGCGAAGTTAATCGCGGAAGATGGCGATCACGAATGTAATGGCTTAGAAAAATTGCTAAAACTCTATACGACACGAAGCACAACGAATATGCATGCATTTGATGAGAATGAAAAGCTCGTCAAGTTTGCAACGGTCACCGATTTAATTGACCATTACATGCGCATACGACTCAACTTTTATGTCAAACGGAAAGCCTATCAACTCCTGGCCTTGGAGAAAGATGCGAATATACTCTCGAATAAAGCCAGGTTCATCGGGGAGCTATTAAACAATACTTTAGATTTGCGGAAAAAAAAGACCTGTGTAGTATCAGCGCTTCTAAAAGAACGGGACTATTCTATACTGGATGAAGATACCGATTATAAATATCTCGTACGCTTACCGATGGATAGCGTAACAGAAGAAAATATCCTGAAAATTAATCAGGAGAAGGAGAAGAAACTTGATGAATTGAATACCTTAAAAACCACAACGGAGAAACAGTTGTGGTTAAATGAGTTGCTGGTTTTGAAGACTGCTTATAATAAACATATTTCACTCATAAGCAAACCTACCGATACCATAGCAAAGAAAAAGAAAGTTATAAAAAAATAAATAAAAATAAATAATTAAATATAAATAATTAAATATAAATAATTAAATATAAATAATTAAATTTTCTCAGCAAAGGCATTAATAACAGAATGAAGTATATCGTACGGTTTAGTATCTTTTTTATTTTTTAATAATAGCTTATCTACATAACCCAATAAAACGTAATGGGTTTTATCAATAGTTTCGTATTGTTCATTTTTTTCTGCGCTATATTTACATTCTAATAAATTACTCCCTTTATAAGTTATTTGAAGTGCTTCATTATAATCATTTGGTACATTGACATAGATATCTTCAAAGAGCATTTTTTTAACGGGAAATAATACTTTATGTGCATATATTTGATATGGATAATATACATCAGAGGTTTTGAAAGAAGGTTTATTATTAATATAAGGATAAGCCATCCTATATTTTTGTAATTTTATATCATAATCATATACAAATAATTCTCCATAGGTTTTATTTTTATAGAATATTTTATAACCTGGCACGGAATCAATTAAAGAAATATGTAAATTATTATTATTAAATTTATTTAATAATGTTAATAATTTAAAATATCCCTCACAAAAAATCATGATATCAATGTCATTATCCCATGGAATAATTCCTGTGTGTCTTATACAACCCAATAATGTACCACTCTCAATGCAATACGTAATATTGTGTGTTTCGAGAAAGGTTACAACATATTTTAAACATTCGTATAAGTCTTCTAAATATTTGATATTCGTCATAGGTATAGGTTTTTCAAATATTAAATTATCTGGAACAGTATGCGTTACATTACCTATGTTATATGTGGTTTTATTGGTTATTAACGGCATATTACTTTTTATACATATAAATTATTATATATATAAATAATTATACATATAAACACTTTATCAAATATTATTATATTAATGTTATATTTTTTCCCTTTGTTTTTATATGCCGAATATTTTCTACTGAGTATTGGTGATAACATCGGGAAGATAATACATCCAACGAGTATTAAATATAGTGAAATTTTTCAAGAAAACTTTGTGGGATTGATACACCATTCTTTATCTAGTATTGTCCTGACGTATATAATGTATAATGGTACCTGGTGCTTAAATAGCGATTGGAGTTTATCGAGCACTGACTCGATTAATTGTATTTATAATTCATACAGTAAACAGTTGTATGCGCTAATTGTTATATTTGAAGTATCACACTATATTATGTCTATTATTAACACATTATTATTGAAAACTATGAAAAGGGCTGATCAAACAATGCTTTTTGTTCATCATATTGTCGCCCTTATCTTGATCTATGGCGCCACATTTGTTGCCGTCGGCGAGTTTGGGACAGTTTATGTATTGTTTACACATAATTTATGTGATATTCCTATCAATATTTATTTACTAGGGAAAAATTTAAAGCATGGACATATAAATTTAAATAAAAGAATTGTTACTTTTCTCGATAATGTGAATGGTATTATGTTAATTACCATGTGGGTATACTTACGGTTATATATGTATGGAAACTTTACTTATTTTTTTGTTATGCTATATCCAGAGGAAACAAATGTTATTATGAAAATATCACTCTGTGTATTATATATACTTGATGTCATATGGTTTTTTTTAGTCTTAAAAGGTATATACATTGAATTGTTTATGAAAAAGGAAAAATCTGTCTTATATGATAAGGAGGATTAATATATTAAACATATAAGTATTATATATATATATGTTTTTAAAATATTTATTATATTGTTTGTTATTATATATTTATGCCCTCGATATACACACTTCTACGCCAACATCTACGTATATAAATGACGTTCCTATTGTGGTTTTACACGGTGTCGCGAGTTCAGCCCCGAATATGGCTGTATTTTCTGCATGGTTAGAAAAATCTTTCGAAAAACCAGTATTTAACCTTGAAATTGGGAATGGCCAGCAAAATAGCGTGTTTATGCCTTTAAATTCGCAATTAGATATATTGTGTAAGACCATTTACAGTATTGCGGAGTTGAAGGCGGGTTTCGATTTTATTGGTATGTCGCAGGGTGGTCTACTCGCGCGTGGGTATGTCGAGAATTGCAACGTATATCCCGTGCGGAATTTGATAAACTTAGTCTCGCCCAATGGCGGTGTTGTAGAAGATACGACATTGGATTTATATAGCCCCTTTTATCAAGAACATTTATCTATAAGTGGGTATTGGCGGGATCCTTTACGGTTAGCTGAGTATTTATTGAAATGTGCTTATCTGCCGTTGATTAATAATGAGAGAACAACAAAACTGTCGGAGCAATATAAAGAACGCATCTTATCCTTAGATAATTATGTTTTGGTGTGGTCACCTTTTGATGATATAGTAAACCCGCCGGAAAGTGGGAAGTTCAGTTTTTTTGATAAAACATATAATATTATCCCCTTGGAGGATACGGAATTATATAAAGAAGATTTATTAGGCTTGAAAGAATTAAAAGAAAGTAATCGACTGCATACTTATGCAACCAACTGTACGCACGTGCAACATCGCGACCCGGTGTGTTTTGGCCAATTGTATGATATATTTGAAGAATTTTTATAACTTTTGCTATCCTTTTTTAAAAGGTTGGTTATACTTTCATCCTCTCAATAATAAACATCCGTATATATTTTTTCTCCCCGGTTAAAGTATAGCCATCATTTACGCGTTTAGGCGTTAATTTATAATTACAGGACCGCAATAACTGCCGTATTAAGTTTAATAAAGGGAATTTTTGCTTACTGGTAGCGGTTGACTGTAGGGCGGTCAAATAGGAAGAAGAAAATTCTTTCTTCAATTCAGGCAGTTCTTGTCTAATTTGATTATACTTTTCATCATTAATACATAAAGCGCGAGGTATTATTAAACCATCTAAATCCTTAAATGAGTTACAATTAATATTGCACGCATTTAAAATGTATATGACATGTTTATTTTTTTTGTCTGATATATTTGTTGATTCTGTTGTATCGCTTGTTATACTTTCTTCCATATGTATTTAATGAAAAAATTAAATAAAGGGAAATACGAATATATACTTTTTATAAAAGTATTGCAAAATTATATATACTTTTTATAAAAGTATTTGTAAAAGTCTCTTAAATTCCAAACGCCGGAATGATATAGTTTTGCGCTTCATTCAAAGCCCATTTCGCAATAACCGCCGGATTGGTAATATTCGAAATTATATCCTCTGGTTTATACACATTATTTCCACTGTCTATATAATAATTTATACCTTTGATTTCTTGCACCCAAATATCTATTTTCTTGGTTTGTTGTTTGTTATGTTCGTTCGTAGTTTCGATGCCGTAGGGTTGGCCTTTAATATGTGTGCCACAGAATTGTGCGTCTTCGCTTTGTTTTCGGCGTGTACATTGAACACCATTGGCAATCTTTGCGGTACACAATTCACAATGGGGTACTACATTCTTTACCCGCGTCCGTTTTTGCAAATCTTCTTTATTTATGGATAAATTTGTATAGTCATAAATGAATTGAAGAAATTCACTCGTTTTATCCGTGCCGTTGCAGATGATGGATGTATGATTTTCACTCATCCATTCTTTAATGGAATTTTTAAATGTTAATTGATATTTGTCGAGCTTGGAATTAATCTTGTTCTCCATGTTGAGTCGGTGTATAATGATATATATTACTATAATGTATATCATTTCAATTTTATATTAAATTAGTAATAATAGGTTCGATAAGCGTATTTTCTATAAGCGTATTTTCGATAAGCGTATTTTCGATAAGCGTATTTTCGATAAGAGTATTTTTGACAGTAATATGTTCATTAATTGGTATATCATCATTAATACTATGCGCATTATTAAATTGCTTAGTCATGATATCTTCATTAACTGCATCAATCATTGATTTACAACTTATAAACAACCGATTTATATATTTCGTATGGTGTTTATTCAATGTCTCCAAATAACGCACAAACATGGTTATCCTTTCATGTATGAGCGCATTGGAGAATTGTTGATAATTTACAATATTTTCGATATTAATGCCTAGTTTGGAATGTTGTGTATTATCTTTTTGCTCAATAAGTTTTATCCGCAAATAATCACCAAGATCATTTATATATTTTACAATGGTGCGTTGGATCTCGATTGTCATATTAAAATCATAGTTTGTGTTCTTATCTAAATCTTTATACATAGGAAATACTTTTTTATGTGAAAATTTGTCATTTAATTTGACGTCATTAATATCATTAACTATATAATCTTCAATAATTTTATATAATTTATAATATTCACAATAAAACCTATTTGTCAGTATATTTAGTATCTTATTCATATTATCGTATTCAATTTCTATTAATCTAGTTTGAAAATAAAAAGAATCCAGTCCAAATGTATATTCTTTCATGGAGTGATTTTTAACAATGTCGGTGTATATTTTATTTAGATAATCTAATTTGTGTTTTACATCTTGAAAAATCGAACATACTTTTGAACGCATGGTCTTTATATGTTCGAAATGTTCTATAATTGCGTTTAATTCATTCATTTATTATATATTATAATATGATAAAATTTGCTGTTTTATTTATTATGTTATAACATATGGACATATCGCAAAACGAAGATGAAGAAAATTTAGGGAGTTCGATAATATCTTTGCCACATCATCCGCATATTGAATGGACACCGGAGCATGAGTTTATTTTAGTGGATTGGGCGGACAAAGCCTTATGTTATCGGTGGCTACATTCTAAATCACATAATAATTATTCTAACCTCAACACATGGTTCACTATCCCGGTGATTATTATGAGCACGATAACGGGCACGGCAAATTTTGCTCAAGACCGTATTCCACTCGAGTATGTAGGTATATTTACTGCTGTTGTCGGTTCTATTAACTTATTAGCCGGTATCTTAACGACCATTCAGCAGTTTTTAAAGATCGGCGAGTTAAATGAATCCCATCGAGTAAGTTCTATTGCGTGGGGGAAATTTAGTAGAAATATTAAAGTTGAATTGGCTAAATCACCCGTGGAGCGTACGCCTGTTATGCAATTATTGAAGCATGGTAAGGAGGAATTTGACAGACTTATTGAAACAAGTCCGACTTTATCAGAGAAAGTGATAAAATTATTCATGCAGACTTTTTCAGGAGGAACTGTAAAAACGAATGCATTTGGTGAACCAATAGACTTAACTCCTAAACAGATCTTGTTTTTGGAATTAAATAAACCGGAAATATGCGATTCTCTTGAAACTACCATGAAGAGTGTGTATAAACCGAAATTTGAGGACAATAATAGTACAAGAGATTTAGCGAATCTTACGAGATTAATGAATGAGAAAAAGAAGAAAAAACAAATTGAAGATTTTATTAATAATTTTGAATTAGAGAAGAAAAGAGAACCGACAACGGAAGAAATTATCAATAATTTAGAAAGTATTATACCAGCCAATATTATTCACTCGGTTTTATCAGGGTTTCGATTATCCAAGACACAGAGTTTAATGCAAAATCAGAGTTCATTTCAAAATAGTGATTCGATCGTCTAAGATTTATTTATTTTTAAAAAACGCTACTCGAATTCGATGGTAACACTATATAAAATACAACTAAAGCAATCAACCATAATAAGTAATTCCCGTAGGAGGCGAATTCTATACCTAAAAAATTGAAGACTAAACTTATTAACATTATCATTACGATGAGACCTAGTAATATATACATAATTTGTGAGAATGAAATCATTATATATATACTTTTATATATATACTTTTAAAAAAGTATATATTTTATACTAAATTAAAGATAAATGAGTAATGATTAGTAATGAACCTAACTATATTAGACCCACATGTATCAAGTACTATGAATGTATTTCTAACTATAGCAAATATCATAAATTTAATTTATAATATTCCACAGATGGTTAAAACTTATAAGACGAAATCTACTAAAGATTTCAGTGCATGGTTTATTTTTCTACGTATATTTGGTAATATAATATGGATTATTTATGCAATAGAAATTGATAGTTTACAAATGCTTATTAATAATACTGTAACTGTAATAGCTTCTGTATTTATCGGCTATTACAAATTTAATGAAATATTATCTGATTATAGGAATAAACATTATACATTAATTGAAAATATACATACAAGTGATGACGAGTTGATGCGTGTTGCAGACGGCTTGATGCATGTTGATGAAACGGAATTAACCTTGTAATGAAATAAAAGAATATATTCAACAGCAGAAGAAATTTATTTTTTTAATTAATTTTATTTTTTTAACAGATAATTTTGCACATGTATTATAAATATCAATAAATTCCTTTATATTTATTTTATATACATTACTTTCCCTTTCAAATTTAGAAAGAATATATATTCTATACAATTCGAGAAGTTTATACATTTCTTCTACAGATAATTTAATATTATAACCACAATGTAATGTATATTGTTCTAATAGTTCAATAATAAAAAACACCATTCTAGGTATATCTTTTAATTCGTGAGTGTTTTTGATTAAATTATCTATTTTATCCATGAATAGATTATTTCTTAATAATATCTCAAATATAAGCGTAGCATCGTTCATATACTATACTTTTAGAAAAAGTATAGCAAAACACACAACACAACCTTTAAAAAAGGTTGCGCCAAACATACAACCTTTAAAAAGGTTGCGCCAAACATACAACCTTTACACCTTCGCACATTTAAAACGCCGATAAAAATTTAAATGTTTTTTTAATTTTATCCAAATCACATATATCAATTTGAGATTTTACATATTTAAATTGAATAGATGGGTTTGATATTTCGCTATCACTTACAATAAAAACAATTATATTATTATAAATGAAATAAATTTTACAATAATAATAATCATGCTCGTTATTATAATCAGCAGAGATATAATCTGCAATATGAGTTATTGTATCAAATGTTGATTCAGTCCAATTCATAGTATCATATTTTTCAATAATACACTCTGGATGCTTACATATTAATGTAGAATTTTCATCAAGTTCTCTTTCGGAATAAGTTTGTTTATCTAAACCTAATTCAGACAAATAACTATCTGTTATTAATGACTTCCTTAAAAAATTTTCCATTATATTACTTTATGTATTTATCTTTAAGTTTAAATAATTGGCGTTTTACTTGCTACGCTGATAAATGTGCGAAGGTGTAAAACGCCGATTATTTTATATAAGAATTAGATTTTTATATAAAATTGATTTATATTTATATTAATTATAATTTTAAACTATAACTAATAAACAAAGTAAAATGATTTCAATCAATGGAAAAAAGGTCAATAAAGATATAAAAAAGTTAGATTTAACTTATAATAACATAACCCAATTACCAATAGAGATAGTGCAACTTACACGAATAACTACATTAAGTTTAGCTTATAATAAATTAACCCAATTGCCAGGAGAGATAGGGCAACTGACACAATTAACTACATTATATTTACAAAATAATAATTTAACCCAAGTGCCAGTAGAGATAGGGCAACTCGTACAATTAACTACATTATATTTATGTAATAATAAATTAACCCATTTGCCAGTAGAGATAGGGCAACTCGCACAATTAACTATATTATATTTATCTAATAATAATTTAACCCAAGTGCCAGTAGAGATAGGGCAACTCGCACAATTAATTACATTAAATTTATGTAATAATAAATTAACCAATTTGCCAGTAGAGATAGGGCAACTGATACAATTAGGTATATTATATTTATCTAATAATAAATTAACCCATTTGCCAGTAGAGATAGGACATTTAACACAATTACATACATTATATTTACGTGATAATAACATAACCCAATTGCCAGTAGAAATAGGTAATTTATCACGATTAACTACATTATATTTACAAAATAATAAATTAACCCATTTGCCAGTAGAGATAGGACATTTAATACAATTAACTTCATTATATTTATCTGATAATCCAGTAGAAAATTTATTAAATCCTATTATTCAACGAGTAATACAACGCATAGAAAATAGACCGAATGGAAATACTATTTATAGTGATACACAAAACGTCCATAGTTCATCCATTCAACAATCCATAAAAGATAGCATTTATAGATTAATGAATTCTTATATAGTAGATTATCCATTAACTTATTTGGATTGGTCTGTATTAAATCAAAAAACCAAA
>Ga0214919_10001603_pt1 | contig 36725 bp, 37 predicted proteins | sample LL1503_MetaG_FD_177994 | JGI IMG/M metagenome (GOLD analysis project Ga0214919, IMG submission 177994) | Freshwater microbial communities from Lake Lanier, Atlanta, Georgia, United States - LL-1503 | ecosystem: Environmental > Aquatic > Freshwater > Lake | place: USA: Georgia | collected...
TTCTTGATGAAGGTGGAGCGGCTTTCTACGGTCCCAAAATCTCAGTACAGGCAAAGGATGCGATCGGACGCACCTGGCAGATGTCTACTATCCAAGTAGATTTCCAATTGCCACAACGATTTGAACTTGAGTTTTCCGCTACAGATGGGACGCGTCAACGCCCAGTCATGATTCACCGAGCATTATTTGGTTCGATCGAACGATTCTTCGGAGTTCTAACTGAGCATTACAGCGGAGCATTTCCACCATGGTTGGCGCCAGTCCAAGCAATTGGAATTCCAGTCGCCGATACCTTTGCCGATTACCTCGGTGATGTCATAAAGCAGATGCGCAAAGCGGGCATTCGAGCAGAACTAGATGCATCTGATGATCGCATGCAGAAAAAGGTCCGTAACGCGCAAATGCAAAAGATCCCATTTATGGTGATCGCTGGTGAAGAGGACCAGAAGGCAGGAGCTGTGTCTTTCCGCTATCGCAACGGCGAGCAGAAGAATGGGATTCCAATCGCAGATGCGATCGCAGAGATTAAAAAGGTAGTTCAGGAACGTACTCAGGTTTAAACAATGAGTAATTCAATAGATGGTGTCGGAATGCCAGATGGTTGGCAACGACTGTGGGCACCGCATCGTTTGGATTATTTGCGTGGAGAGAACCGACCGCTAGATGGAAACGATGTTGCATGTCCGTTCTGTCGTATCCCGACCCTGAAAGATGAAGAGGGCCTCATCGTTCATCGTGGCTCTAACGCTTATGTTGTTATGAATCTGTACCCATACAACCCTGGTCACCTTTTGATCTGCACCTATCGACACGTACCGGATTTAACCGATCTATCTGATGAAGAGCGAAATGAAATATCAGCGCTGACCGCTCATGCAATGACAACGATTCGAAAAGTTTCGCAACCTGAAGGATTTAATTTAGGAATGAATCAAGGGGCGATTTCAGGTGCAGGAGTTGCACAACATATCCATCAACATGTTGTGCCACGTTGGTCGGGGGATGCAAACTTCATGCCGATCATTGGTAAAACCAAAGTACTTCCACAGTTATTACATTTAACTCGAGATGAGATCGCCGCCGCTTGGTAATCCTTTTAAAGTTCAGAGATATAGTTTTTAACGATATCTACGCCGATTCCCTTTTCTATCCATAATGGAATTGCGGGAAACATAAGACCTGCAGCAAATGAACCTTCGCCAAGTGATTGCAGAAGCTCCAAATACTCATCTCGAAACTCTTGAACCAAGGTTTGATGTTCTGGTTCGCTGGCATTTTTTGTTGGTGGTTGCATCGCATAATTTATGATTGTTAAATCTTGCAACGAAATTAATGCAATTGGATACCCATCATCGTCATGCAGTACTAAATATGGTGTAATCATCTGATCGAATACACGATTGGCAATCATTACCGCGTCATCAAAATCAGCTTCTTGTTTTTCCAAACCGGTAACTACTACCAATCGAGGAATCTGATACTCATCTAGTTCAATCCACTGATCAATAGTGTTTTGATCGATGCCAGCCGATGGATCAATGGCGAAAATCGCCAGATCTGCTTCTCCTGAAGTTTCCTCAGGAGTTACGCCTGAGAAGCACTGTGCCACTAAATCTGGACAGGCGCTTGCATGCCCGTAGACATGGATCACCAGGTCGTTGATTTGAGTTTGCACTGGCTCAGCCTACGATGGTCCTTGATGTTAAGTGCACGTTTGAAACCAGCTGTCACGCGAGTCATTACCCCCGTGGCATCTACCGCTTTGCGCCTGGGTATTACGCCAAACGCGGTGACATGGGCCGGGGCTATTGGCGTAGTTGCATCATCCATGTATTTCTATCCACGAGGCAATTTCTTTATTGGCACCGTAATCATTTGTCTCTTCGCTTTAAGCGATCTCTTCGATGGCACTATGGCGAGAATTTCACAAAAAGGTTCCAGTCGCTGGGGCGGATTCTTAGATTCGACGATAGATCGCATCACGGATTCAGCAATTTTGATCGGAGTCACCATCTATCTGATCAATAATCATGATCCGTTAGCGAAAGTTGTTTTGGTGACACTGGTAGTTGGAATGTTGGTTCCATATATTCGCGCCAAGGCCGAGGGTTTCGAAATTGAATGCACCGGTGGAATAGCAGAACGAACAGAGCGATTGATTATCTCCCTCGCAGCTATAGGACTAGAAGGTTTGGGCATCCCATTTGTCCTGGCGGCCGGAATGTGGTTGTTGGCAATTCTGGGCTGCTACACAGTGATCCAAAGAATGCTCATTGTTAAGCGAGCGATCTAGATGAAGGAGAATCTAACCGCCTATTTTTACTTTGCTGGTTGGCGGCTTGTCAGATGGTTACCTGAAAAATTTGCCTACTCAATTGCATATTCAGTCGCAGATTTACTAACTCGTCGAAACGGCAAAAGCGTTCAACGACTGCGATCTAATCTGCAGCGAACACAGCCAGAGATTACAACTTTGGATTTAGAGTTACTTACCTTTAAGGCTATGCGTTCATATATGCGATATTGGTGTGACACCTTTAGATTTCCCGATTGGTCAAAGCAGCGAGTTCAAAACACCGTAACCGTTGAAAATGAACATTTATTAATGGATGCCATTGCAGCAAAGACGGGTGTAATCGTTTCACTACCTCATGCAGGCAATTGGGATCACGCCGGGGCATATTTCTGCGCAAAAGGTGTCAATCTAGTGACTGTTGCCGAACATCTAAAGCCTGAAAAGTTGTTTTTGAAGTTTCTTGAATACCGTCAAAACATGGGAATGGAAGTTCTTCCACTAGATGGACGGGTTTTGGGAACACTGGCGCAGCGTCTGCGCCAAGGTGCTCTAGTTGCATTAGTTGCCGATAGAGATTTATCTCGTTCTGGAATAAGTGTTAATTTCTTTGACGGACCATCTCGAATGCCCGCTGGTCCAGCACTTCTTGCTATCAAGACAGATGCACCTCTGATCACAGCTTTTGTTTCATACACAGACACTGGCATTCATATTGTTTTCAAGAATGTAATTCTTCCGACAGCAGGGTCTCAAGAAGAACGAGTAACCGAGATTGTTCAAATGACAGCAATGCACTTTGAAGAGGGCATAAAACAAAACCCTGAGGATTGGCACATGTTGCAGAGAATCTGGATTGATGGCGATTTTGTGGAGCGCGACTAATGCTGACAAGGTCACTAAAAATTGGAATTGTCTGTCCCTATAGCTGGGATACACCTGGCGGAGTTCAAAACCATATCCGCGATTTGGCTGAGTTCTTAATTGCCGCAGGCCATGATGTTTCGGTTCTTGCACCGGTAATGGATGAAACTTCACTACCCAGTTATGTCGTTAGTGCAGGCAAACCAATTTCAATTCCATACAACGGCGCCGTGGCAAGAGTTCTATTTGGGCCTGTCGCGTTTTCTCGAGTGCGTCACTGGATTTCTCAAGGAGATTTCGATCTTTTGCATCTACATGAACCTGCAATTCCTTCGATTTCGCTGCTGGCTTGCTGGGCAGCTGATGGTCCAATGGTGGGAACATTTCACGCAGCTGCTAAGCGTCAAAAGATTATCTTTGCGATTGGTCCGATACTAGAACCTGCAATTGAGAAATTATCAGCTCGAATTGCGGTTTCTGAAGCCGCCCGGTTAACACTCACCGACCATCTAGATACAGATGCTGTGATAATTCCAAATGGAATTTATGCATCACGATATGCGCACGGGAAACCACAAGAAAAGTGGCAAGGAAACTCGATTGGATTCATCGGACGTTTCGAAGAGCCTCGAAAAGGTTTAAGTGTTTTAGTAGATGCATTACCGATTATCGCTCGATTTGCCCCTGATATTAAGGTTTTCGTGGCAGGCCCGGGTGATTCCACAGATGTGGAGAAGAGTATTGATCCGCAGTTGCGCCATCGATTTGAATTCCTTGGCAAGATCTCCGAAGAAGATAAAGCTGATTTTATGGCTTCTGTTTCTCTGTACGTAGCTCCAAATACAGGAGGAGAATCCTTCGGAATTATTTTGGCAGAGGCGCTTGCAGGAGGTGCATGCGTTGTAGCAAGTGATATTCCCGCATTTGATGATCTGCTAGGCAAGGGACAGTTCGGCGCCCTATTTGCCTCTGAGGACTCCACAGATTTAGCGAAGGTGATCATCGAACTTCTTCGGGATGAACCTAAGCGCAAGCAACTAGCAGAAGCTGGTAAAGCAAGAGGTCAAAGCTTTGATTGGAAAGTAGTAGCAGAACAAATCTATTCTGTTTATGAAATGTCTATCGTTGGAAGTGAAAAGGTTAAGCTGGCATCAGATACCAGATCGTGGAATCGTTTTCTTTCAAAGGATGAAAAGTAATGGTCAATTGGATTGTTGCCGCCTTTATTCTCCTAATCTCTCTCTGGTATTTATCTTTTACCGCCACACGTTTAGATCGCTTGCACCATCGAGTAGAGACGAGTTGGGCAAACCTTGACGTTCTCTTGCAAAAAAGAGCAGCCGTTGCTTTAGAGATTGCGCACAGCGATATCGCAGACCCGGCCTCTTCAATGTTGTTGACCGGAGCTGCTTATCAGGCTCGTGATGCTGATATACAAAACCGTTCACAAGCAGAGAGCGGTCTTTCTGGGGCTCTGGGTTTGTTGTTAGAGGATTCCCAACACCTAGCAACAGCTGCTGACAATGTTTTACTCACAGAGCTCTCAGCATTAACTGACAAGATCAGAGTAGCGATTGCGATTCATACAGATGCTGTAGGCAGGACTCAACTGGTACGAACCAAAGTTATTGTTCGCATTTTCAGATTAGCTGGAACTGCCCCATTGCCCGTCACCTACGAGTTTGAGTCTGATGTTCTCTAAAAAAGTTTTTGTACTCGTACTGATTTTTTCCCTGTCACTGACTGGGTGCGCATCGGTCAAGAAGTTATTGCCACAAGGTTCCGAGAGAAACCTCTTGAGTGGAAAAGTTGGAAGTAATGGCCCAATACTGGTTGTGAAAATTGATGATACAACTCAGGCACATCCACAAATCGGTCTTGAAGATGCCGATGTTGTATACATCGAACAGGTTGAGGGAGGACTTACTCGACTAGCCGCTGTTTTCTCATCTGCGATTCCACATCAAGTTGGCCCTGTGCGTAGTGCGAGAATTTCAGATATTGACATCGTTGCGCAATATGGTCGAGTTGCTTTTGCATACAGTGGAGCGCAAAGAAAACTTCTACCCGTTATTGCATCAGCAAATCTTCAAGATCTTGGTGCACAACATGAAGGTGCATCGATTTTCACGACAGATCCCAACCGGATACCTCCGTACGCAATGGTTCTGCGCGCCGATCTGTTGATGAAGAAGGTATTGGAAAAGCAGTATGTAATTGAGAAAGCAAAGTATGTTGGATCGATCTTTGGCGATAAGCAAGAAGGTGGAACCCCAACAGTCAAGGTGGTTATGCACTGGCCTGCTGCAACTTATTCAGCAATCTGGTCACAGACCGAAGGTAAATGGTTACTAGATCACAACAATTCATCCGATATCGCTGAAAGTGGAGTTCATTTAGGTCCGACTACTTTGATTATTCAAATGGTTTCAATAACCCCATCAGAGTACAAAGATAAACTTGGGGGAGTTACTCCTTACTCAAACACAATCGGTACAGGTAAGGCGTATGTGCTACGCAATGGAGAAATGTTTGCAACTACCTGGAGCCGCCCATCAGCTCAATCAGGGACGATCTTCACACTTGAAAATGGCGAGCAAATGAAGTTTGAAGCAGGTCAGATATGGATCGCGCTGACTGATCGTGAGCCTGATTTCACGTCGCGCCTTACTACCAAGACAAAGTAGTATTTACTCCTATCTTTCGATCGAAGCGGAGTTTCTTAAATGGCTGAAGTAACAGGCACTGGTCGCGTTAAGCGCGGTATGGCAGAGATGCTCAAAGGCGGCGTCATCATGGATGTCGTAAATGCTGAACAAGCCAAGATTGCTGAAGATGCAGGTGCCGTTGCGGTCATGGCACTTGAGCGTGTACCTGCAGATATCCGCGCGCAAGGTGGCGTCGCTCGCATGTCAGATCCAGATATGATCGAAAAGATTCAAGCGGCAGTTTCAATCCCAGTTATGGCCAAGGCGCGCATTGGTCACTTTGTTGAGGCTCAAGTTCTTCAATCATTAGGCGTTGACTACATCGATGAGTCAGAGGTTTTAACTCCCGCAGATTACGAAAACCATATCGATAAGTTTGATTTCACCGTTCCATTTGTTTGCGGCGCAACAAATCTTGGAGAAGCGCTTCGTCGCATCAACGAGGGTGCTGCCATGATTCGCTCAAAGGGCGAGGCCGGTACTGGAGATGTTTCAAACGCTATGCAGCACATGCGCAAGATTGGCGGAGAAATTCGTCGCTTGTCATCATTGCGCGAAGATGAACTCTATGTAGCAGCTAAGGAGCTCCAAGCTCCATACGATTTAGTAAAGGAAGTTGCACAAACTGGGAAGCTTCCAGTTGTTCTTTTCACCGCGGGTGGAATCGCAACTCCGGCCGATGCTGCATTGATGATGAGTATGGGTGCAGATGGAGTATTTATCGGTTCAGGCATTTTCAAATCTGGAAATCCTGCACAGCGTGCTGCAGCTTGTGTACGAGCAACAACATTCTGGGATGACCCAAAGGTTATTGCAGATGCATCCCGTGGTTTAGGTGAAGCAATGGTTGGAATAAACGTTGCAGATCTTCCAGCGCCACACCGTCTTGCTGAACGCGGTTGGTAATTTTTTAACCGATGAAGGTTGGCGTTTTAGCCTTACAGGGCGATGTACGTGAACATGTAAGTTCATTAATCGCTTGTGGGGTTGATCCAGTCTCTGTACGACGATCCTCAGAGATTGATCAGATTGATGCGCTTGTTTTGCCAGGTGGAGAGTCGACAACGATCGCTCAATTAGCGGAAGTATTTGGCATTTATGATCAAATAAAGTCCCGAATAGCAGCGGGGATGCCGGTTTATGGTTCCTGTGCAGGAATGATTTTGTTAGCCGATGAGATTTTGGATGCGAAAGCAGGTCAAAAAACCTTTGGTGGTTTAGACATCACGGTACGTCGAAATGCTTTCGGACGTCAGGTTGATTCCTTTGAATCTGATATCTCCTTTAATGATGGTTCATCTGATTTGATCAAAGCGGTCTTTATTCGCGCACCGTGGGTAGAAAAGGTTGGAGAAGGTGTCGAGATTTTGGCATCTGTAGAAAATCATGCAGTTGCGGTTCGTTCTAAGACATTGCTAGCTACATCCTTTCACCCTGAACTAACTGGCGATCACAGAATCCATAGATACTTCATTGAAGAGGTGGCACGCCCTGCGCTTGAGAAGGTAAAGTAGCCTCATCGTTTAACGAAAGATCGAGGTATTCCAATGTCCGGCCATTCCAAATGGGCGACGACCAAGCATAAGAAGGCGATCATTGATAGCCGACGTGCAAAGGTATTTGCAAAGCAGATCCGTGCAATTGAAGTAGCCGCTCGTAACGGCGGAGCTGACATGGATGGAAACCCAACACTGTTTGACGCGGTCGCAAAGGCGAAAAAATCTTCAATGCCGTCAGACAATATTGAACGTGCGATTAAGCGCGGTGCTGGACTTGAAGCAGGTGCCAAAGACTGGATCACAATTATGTATGAAGGTTACGGTCCAAATGGAGTAGCCATCATGATCGAATGCTTATCCGATAACCGTAATCGTTCTGCATCCGAGGTAAAGGTTGCAGTAACCCGTAATGGTGGATCTATGGCAGATCTGGGATCTGTGTCCTACCTTTTTAATCGCAAGGGTGTTGTTATCGTAAAGAAGGATGGAACCCTGACTGAGGATTCAATTTTAGAAGCGGTTTTAGAAGCCGGGGCTGAAGAGGTAAATGATCTTGGTGAGGCGTTTGAGATTGTGAGCGAACCGGCCGATCTCGTTCCAGTTCGTACCGCCTTGCAATCTGCAGGGATTGATTACGAATCAGCTGACTCGTCATTTCTGCCTTCAATGAGCATTCCGCTAGATGCAGATGGTGCCAAGAAGGTCTTTGAATTGATCGATGCAATCGAAGAGTTAGATGATGTGCAAAATGTGTACAGCAACTTTGATGTTTCCGATGAGGTTATGGCGAGCCTCGAATAGGTAATTGCTCGTTATCTCTAGGCTTGAACACTGATCTAACGAGGAAAGCACGAGGGCAACGATGAGAGTTTTGGGTGTTGACCCGGGCCTTACCCGATGCGGAGTTGGAATCGTAGATGGTGCAATCGGTGCGCCCTTATCTTTAATTGAAGTTGGTGTGATTTTGACTCCGACAGATGCACCGCTGGAGCAACGATTACTTGATCTAGATCAACAATTATCTGAATGGGTCAATCTTTGGAAACCAGATGTAATCGCTGTTGAAAGAGTCTTCTCTCAGCACAATGTGCGCACAGTTATGGGAACAGGGCAAGCCGCAGGTATCGCCTTATTAATCGCTGCAAAGGCAGGAATTCCGGTGATGATGCATACGCCATCTGAGGTGAAGGCTTCAGTAACCGGAAGTGGTCGTGCCAATAAAGCTCAAGTCGCAACCATGGTTCAAAAAGTTTTAAATCTTGAAACTATTCCAAAACCTGTTGATGCAACAGATGCTTTGGCCTTAGCAATCTGTCATATTTGGCGCGGGGGAGGCAATACAAAGATTGCCAATGCCCTAGCAGCTGAGCAATCCCGTTTAAAGAAGTTGCGTGCTCGATGATTTCATTGTTATCCGGCACAGTGCGTTCAATCTCTACCGATCGGCTCATTGTTGAAGTTGGTGGATTTGGATTATCTGTATTAGTTAATCCTCAGACATCTGCACAGGTAACTTTAGGTACTCAGATTCAGCTTTTTACTTCGCTAGTAGTGCGAGAAGATTCCTTAACTCTTTTTGGTTTCTTAAATGAAGAGTCGCGTTCGCTTTTTGAATTGGTCCAAACAGTCTCAGGGATTGGCCCCAAGGTTGCGCTTTCAATTTTGGGAGCACTTACGCCGGAGGATCTCGGACGTGCCATTTCGCAAGAAGATATAGCTGCAATTGAGAAAGTCCCTGGCATTGGCAGAAAAGGCGCTCAGCGTTTAATTTTGGAGCTTAAAGGGAAGTTGTCTGATCTTTCCCATTCACAGCAGTACAAATCACATCAACCCGCATGGCGTGAACAGCTCACGAGTGCACTTGTTTCTCTTGGTTTTTCACCAAAAGAATCTGATGCAGCGATTTCCCATGTGGTTTCCAATTTGCAAAACCAAGACATTGAAGCATCAACCCTTGAACTCAGCGAGCTACTGAAGTTAACCCTAGCTAGTGGAAAGAGTTCACGTGGCTGATGATCGCTTAGTGACTCCGCAGATCAAGGGGGAAGAGTCTGCACTTGAACATGCATTGCGTCCAAAATCCTTGCAGGATTTTGTTGGACAACATCGTGTTCGTGAACAGATCGATGTTCTCCTAACTGCCGCTCGTCATCGTAATTCGCCAGCAGATCACATACTTTTATCTGGCCCTCCAGGGTTGGGAAAGACAACACTTGCCTTGATACTTGCATCTGAGATGCAAGCTCCAATTCGAATTACTAGTGGCCCTGCAATTACACATGCCGGAGATTTAGCGGCGATTCTTTCATCCCTTGTTGAAGGCGAAATACTTTTCTTAGATGAGATACATCGTTTACCAAGACCTGCCGAAGAATTGTTGTACTTGGCGATGGAGGATTTTAGAGTTGACGTAGTCGTTGGAAAAGGGCCGGGAGCGACCGCAATACCTTTGCAGCTGCCACATTTCACATTAGTGGGAGCAACCACCCGTGCTGGTTTGTTACCTAGTCCTTTGCGCGATCGCTTTGGTTTTACAGCACATTTAGATTTTTACAATGAAGCAGATATTGCCAACGTTATTACCCGAAGTGCCGAATTGCTAAGGATTGAAATTGATAAGGATGCAATTGTTGAGGTTGCGGGACGATCGCGCGGAACTCCAAGAATTGCTAACCGTTTACTTCGAAGGGTGCGTGACTACGGTCAGGTTCAGGGAAGCTCTCGAATTACAGTGATAGATGCCAAGTCTGCGTTAGAGATGTACGAGGTTGATGAGCTTGGTTTGGATCGTCTCGATCGAGGAGTTTTAACCGCACTCATCGAGCGGTTCAATGGTGGTCCGGTGGGTTTATCGACCCTAGCCATCGCTGTTGGTGAAGAGGTGGAAACTGTTGAATCTGTGGCGGAGCCGTTCTTGGTGAGAAATGGCTTTATGGCAAGAACTCCACGCGGCAGAGTGGCGACCGCTCAGGGCTGGCGTCATATAGGACGAACACCACCTGCTGAAATCGCTTCTCTTTTCGACTTACCCGCACCTGACGCCTAGACTCTGCGGTTATGTCTACAACTAATAAACCTGTAAAGACGGCTGCCCGCCCTGGCCGTTCTTTGGCGATCCTAGGTTTGGTACTCGTTGCCATGACCAGCCTCGTCTTCATTCAAGGAGCGACCTCTGTTCATCTTGGACTTGATCTTCGCGGAGGAACATCAGTTACCTTGCAGCCTCGCATCGCACCAGGTGAAGCAGGAAAGGTAACCAGCGAATCGATTGATCAAGCGGTTTCAATCATTCGTCAACGCGTTAACTCACTCGGTGTTGCTGAGTCAGAGGTAACTGCGCAGGGAAGTGGCACAAATCGCCAGATCGTTATTTCTGTTCCAGGAGATACAGGTCGTCGTGTTGTTGAGTTAGTTGGACAGACCGCTGAGTTACGTTTCCGTCAGGTTCTTGCATCTGGCGCTGCTGCACCAGCTGCTGCCGATAAGGCAGCAACTCCAGTTGCCGGAGTCAGTGCCGATGTAAATGCAAAGTTTGCCGCTCTCGATTGTACAAAGGCGGAAAATCGTCAAGGTACTGGAACGGATGCCCCTACCGACACCATCGTTGCATGTGATCGTGCTGGAGCAACAAAGTACATCCTTGCCCCAGCAGAAGTATTAGGACGCCAGATTTCAAAGGCATCAGCTGGTATTGATACCCAAGGTGGAAATGCTTGGTATGTAAGCCTTACATTTAATAATGAAGGAACCTCTGCATTTGGTGCGTTGACGGCTCGAGTTACAACATTGCCAGAACCAACAAATCAGGTTGCAATCGTTCTTGATGGATTAGTTGTTTCATCACCACGTATCACCGAGGCGATTCCTTCTGGAAATGCACAAATCACTGGAAGCTTCACACAATTAGAGGCTCAAGATTTGGCAAATGTTTTGAAGTACGGTGCATTGCCACTGGCGTTTGATCGTGGCGAGGTTCAACAAGTATCTCCAACTCTTGGCGCAGATCAGCTCAACGCTGGTTTGATCGCTGGAGCACTCGGTTTAGGTCTTGTTTTCCTTTACTCGTTGCTTTATTACCGAGGTCTTGGTTTAGTAACGGTTGGCTCACTTTCTATTGCAGCTGCGCTTACCTATCTCCTGTTCCTCCTACTTGGTAAGTGGATCGGATTTACCCTTACTTTGGCGGGAATCGCGGGCGCAATCGTTGCGATCGGTGTCACCGCAGACTCATTCATTATTTACTTCGAGCGTATTCGAGATGAGGTTCGCGAAGGTCGTTCACTTCGCACAGCGGTTGAAACAGGTTGGACACGTGCTCGTCGCACAATTTTGGTCGCGGACTTTGTTTCGATTATCGCTGCGGTTCTTCTGTACTTCTTCGCTGTAGGCGGTGTTCGTGGATTCGCCTTTACATTAGGACTAACAACCTTGATTGACCTCGTGGTGGTCTTTGTATTCACAAAGCCACTTGTTTCAATCTTGTCACGAGTTAATTTCTTCAGTTCTGGTCATTCATTGTCTGGCTTCTCAAGCAAGAGCTTGGGAACCATCGTTGCGAAGGAGGCATAAAGATGTCGAAGATGTCAGGTCTTGGCGGTCGTCTCTACCGCGGTGAAACAGCGATTGATTTCATTGGTAAGCGTCGCCGCTGGTACTCAATCTCAGCACTTTTCGTACTTGCTTCAATTGCTGCACTTTCCCTACAAGGATTGCACCTTGGAATTGAGTTCAAGGGTGGATCCTCTTTTACAGTGAATCAGCCAACTGCAACTGTTCAACAGGCTGAGGCTGCAGTTAAAGAAACAGGTATTCCTGGTGAACTGATTATCCAAAAAATTGGATCAAATAAGGTTCGCGTTCAAACGGGTGCGTTAGATACCGTACAAAACAATGCGGTTCAGGATGCTCTCGCCGCAAAATTTGGTGTTTCAGTTGAATCAATTGATACACAAATTATCGGACCTTCATGGGGTAAGGAAATTACTCGAAAGGCACTTTACGGATTATTCGGATTCCTCATCGTCGTAATGTTGTATCTAGCAATGGCCTTTGAACCGAAGATGGCGGTTGCAGCGATTGCGGCAGTTGTACATGACGTGTTTATTACCGTGGGTATTTACGCACTTGTTGGTTTTGATGTAACGCCAGCAACTGTTATCGGATTCTTAACCATCCTTGGATATTCGCTCTATGACACTGTTGTTGTGTTTGATAAGGTTCGAGAGAACACTCGAACCATCACCGCAACTTCAACAAAGACATATTCTCAGGCGGTAAATCACGCGGTCAATCAGACTTTGGTTCGTTCTGCCAACACCTCATTGATCGCACTTCTTCCTGTCGGTTCTATCTTGTTTGTTGGTGCTGGCTTATTGGGCGCAGGAACACTTAAGGATCTATCCCTTGCGCTCTTTATTGGCCTTGCAGTTGGTACTTACTCATCGATCTTTATTGCGCCTCCTGTGCTTGCACAACTTCGCGAAAAAGAGCCCGCTATGCAGGCACTCGCTAAGCGTGTGAACTCTCGCTCTGGAGCTTCAACAGAGAGTGCACCAAGTGCAGCTGTTGCGGCGGTTAATGGACGCGGTCCACGTAACCAACCAAAGCGTAAAGGTCGTAAGTAAGGATCTTTGTGGATACTTTGATAGCACCTGTAATTAGTGCTCTCAAGGAAAATCACGCCTCTGTAGATTCCGATGAGGTATCACGCGCTTTTGAAGTAGCGCGTGATGCCCACGCGGGTCAGCTGCGCAAATCAGGGGAGCCCTATATAACCCATCCAGTTGCCGTCGCTGAAATCCTGGCGCACCTTGGATTAAATCCTGCAACGGTCATCGCAGCTTTGCTACATGACACCGTTGAAGACACCGCATACTCATTAACTCAACTGCGCACCGATTTCGGAGATGAGATCGCTAACTTGGTTGATGGTGTAACCAAATTAGACAAATTAACCTACGGTCCAACTGCGGAAGCTGAAACTGTTCGCAAAATGGTTATCGCAATGTCTCGGGATATTCGCGTTTTGGTGATCAAACTGGCAGATCGTCTTCATAACGCTCGAACCTGGAAGTATGTTTCTGCCGAAAGTGCCGAACGTAAAGCTCGCGAAACTTTGGATATTTATGCACCACTTGCTCACCGTTTAGGTATGAACGCTCTGAAGTGGGAGCTTGAAGATCTCTCCTTTGAAGTTCTAGAGCCAAAAAAGTTTGAAGAGATCTCTAGGCTTGTGGCTGAGCGTTCTCCATCGCGTGACAAGCTAACAGAAGAGTTTATTGCTGCGGTCAAGGAGGATCTGCAACGTGACAATATTGAATCAACTGTCACCGGTCGCAAGAAACATTTTTTCTCGGTTTATCAAAAGATGGTTGTACGTGGACGTGAATTCAATGATATCTATGACCTGGTTGGGATTCGCGTTTTAGTTAATGATGTTCGTGATTGTTACGCAGTATTGGGATCTATCCACGCGCGTTGGAGTCCCGTGCCTGGCCGTTTTAAAGATTACATCGCAATGCCTAAGTTCAACCTGTATCAATCCCTTCACACAACTGTGATTGGGCCAACTGGAAAAGCGATTGAAATTCAAATTCGCACCTATGACATGCATGCTCGTGCCGAGTTTGGTATTGCCGCGCACTGGAAGTACAAGCAAGGTCCAGAAAACAATGAAAGTTCACCTGAAATGTTGTGGCTTCGCCAATTGCATGAATGGCAGAAGGAAACGGAAGACCCTTCCGAATTCTTGGAAGCCCTGCGATTTGATTTAGGTTCGCCAGAGGTTTTTGTCTTCACACCTAAGGGAAGTGTTGTTGCCTTACCTGGGGGATCAACGCCTGTGGACTTCGCCTTTTCGGTACATACAGATGTTGGATTGCGTTGTGCCGGCGCGAAGGTGAATGGACGCTTAGTTCCTTTGGAATCACGATTAAATAATGGTGATGTCGTAGAGATTGTTACCAATAAAAGTGAGTCAGCAGGACCAAGTCGAGATTGGCTCAACTTTGTAAAAAGTCCACGCGCACGCTCAAAGATTAAGGCCTGGTTTAGCAAGGAACGTCGCGAAGAGGCTATTGATGCAGGGCGCGAATCCATTGCTCGCCAGATGCGTAAAGCTGGCCTGCCTTTACAAAAAATCTTTGCAGGACACTCTCTTTTAGAACTGGCACACGATCTTCGTTATTCAGATATCGATGGTTTGTACTCCGCAGTGGGTGATGGTCATGTATCCGCCGCTTCGATCATCGATAAATTGGTAGCTTCATTGGGTGCAGAAGATTCCCATCCAGAACCAACAATGGATGTTCTGCCGAATCGTGCTCCGACTACTCGTCGTTCAAGTAACGCAGTAGATGTTGAAGGAACAGATGATGTTTTAGTAAAGCTAGCCCGTTGTTGCACACCAGTCCCAGGGGATCCAATCATGGGGTTCATCACAAAGGGTAGCGGAGTATCTATTCACCGAAATGATTGCACCAACGCCCATGATTTGCAGAAGCATCAGTTGGATCGGGTTGTAAATGTGAAATGGCGCCTCGGTGCTGCATCGATCTTCTTGGTAAATATTCAAGTCGAAGCTTTAGATCGTGCATCATTGCTTGCAGATGTGACAAGAACGCTGTCAGAGCAGCACGTCAATATTCTCAGTGCAGCTGTTAGTACCTCAAAAGACAGAACCGCATTTTCACGTTTCACCTTTGAAATGGCAGATGCCACGCATTTGGATGCAGTTTTGGCAGCGGTTCGCAGTATTGAAGGTGTTTACGATGTGTACAGAACAACTAATAATTGATTAGTTGAACTCTGCAAGACTTTTTTCAGCTTCAGCCAACCACACCTTGCGCGCAGCAGCTGACTCTGATGCCTCTTGTGACTTCTTTGCATTTCCACTAGCGGCAAACTTTGCTGCAGCCTTCTCGTAGTTAGCAATTGATTCAGTTAACTGTGCAACAACTTCTTGTGCACGCTTTTTAGCTGCAGGATCAGTCTTTCTCCAGATCTCAGCTTCAGCCTCTTTTACAGTTGTTTCAACCGCTGAAACGCGCGCATCCAGAGCTGCGCGCTTATCTCGGTGAGTCATGCCGATCTTTTCCCAAGATCGAAGATGTTCATTAAGTGCTTTGCGCGCCTCTTTAATATCGGTAATTGGTAGTACCGCTTCAATAAGTGTCAGAAGCTCTTCACGCTTAGCAAGGTTTGCAGCCATGGTGATATCACGCTTTTCCAAGTCGGCATTTTTAGCTGTGAAAAATTGATCTTGCGCAGCCTTGAAGCGTGCCCATAACTTTGCATCATCATTTTTCTTACCGCGACCTGCCGCCTTCCAACCATCCATGAGTACTTTGAAACGCTTTGCGGTCGGAACCCATTCAGTTGAGGTAGCAAGTTTTTCAGCCTCTTCAACAATCTTCTTCTTGGCATCTGCAACAACAGATTGTGTAGCTTCAAGGGATGCGAAGTGGGTGCGACGACGCTTATCAAATTTGTTGCGTGATGATGAGAAACGCTTCCACAGATCAGCATCTGCCTTCTTGTCCAAACGAGGAGCGGCCTTCCACTCATCAAGCAAAACCTTTAAACGATCTCCGGTTGCCTTCCAACTTTCTGATAGCGCCAAACTCTCAGCCTCAGCAACAATCTTTTCCTTTTCTACAATAATCTGTTCGCGTCGAGCAGCCTTGGCAGCTGTTTCTGCCGCCTTCTTCGCTTCATACGCCTCTCGATGACCTTCGATCAATGGCTCAATCTGTTCGACAGATGAAGCCAATGCATCTAGATCGCCGACACCATTCAAATCCTTTACCTGATCACGCAACTTCTTCACAGCCGCGTATGCATCAGATGGAACCATTGCACCGCTTTTGATTCGCGCCGCAAGGAGTGCAACTTCTCCAGCTAAAACTTCAAACTTACGAACAAAGTAAGCAAGCGCTTCTTCAGCCGTCTTTCCTGGATATGAACCAACCGCTTTTTCACCTTGTGATGTGCGAACATAAACCGTTCCATCTTCTGCGACTCGACCAAAAGCTGAAGGATCTCCGATCAGTGCACTTGCTGCGCTGGCCTGGTGTGGGAAATTCATATCTGTCATGAGAGTGATCCTTTCAGCGCGTTTCTTCATTGTGAAGTTCGCTATGTGGTGGGTGCGATGCTCAGAAGTTTTGATCCCTCTGAGCGTGGGTTAGGTGTGTATTACTGTGCAAAAGGTACCCTGTCTCATGGTGTGAGCGTCAATTACACCTATATCTGAGCGTGGAATGAGGGGAGTTGCAATGTTGATCGACTCATTTGCCGCCCCCATGTTTGCGACCAATTGTTGGGTAATCGCCTCAGAACCAGGTGCGGAGTGCGTTGTTATCGATCCAGGCATGCCCGATGTCTCGCATCAGCTCACCGAAATCCTCGAAAAGCATAAGCTCAAGCCTGTTGCTGTTATCGCTACCCATGGCCATCTAGACCATACCTTTTCTATCCAAGCCATCGCAGATGGATATGGAATCGCCTCATATATACATAGTGAGGATAGAGCTTTTTTGGGCAACCCTGAAAAACTACACGGCACTGAATTTGTGGCGACCTTATCTGGCATGAGTTTTTCAGAACCAGCCGATGTGCGCGAACTTCGTAACGGCGCGGTAATTGATTTAGTCGGCTTAACATTCAAAGCGATACATGCCCCCGGCCATACTCGGGGTTCATTGATGTTTGAAGTTTCCGATGAGGTAATTATCAGCGGCGATGTGCTTTTTGCTGGTTCGATTGGGCGCACAGATTTACCAACTGGATCATCAAAGGATATGGAAGAAACTTTGCGCAAAAAAGTATTGCCTTTATCGGATCATCTTCGGGTGCTACCGGGGCACGGTCCCGACACAACAATGGCAATTGAAAAGAAAACAAATCCATATTTGAAGAGTTTGGTGGGTCGATACTGATGGCTGGACAAAAAATCTCCGCACCTAAGGGTGTAAGTGAGTATGTACCTAATCGATCGGCGGCATTTGAATTTGTTCGTGAAAACTTGGTGGCACCTGCAAAGCGAGCCGGCTACCAGTTAATTGAACTTCCTGTCTTTGAAGATACTGATCTATTTACGCGTGGAGTTGGTGAATCCACCGATGTTGTTTCAAAGGAGATGTATACCTTTGAAGATAGAGGAGGACGATCAATCACTTTGCGTCCCGAAGGTACCGCTGGAGTAATGCGTGCAGTGATCGAACATGGGTTGGATCGTGGGCAGCTGCCGGTAAAGGTTTGGTACTCCGGACAGTTCTTTAGAGCAGAGCGTCCACAGGCAGGTCGCTACCGTCAATTTTATCAAGTTGGAATTGAAGCGATTGGTTTAGATGACCCTGCAATTGATGCAGAAGTTATTGCAATCGCCGACGCAGGTTTTAAATCATTAGGACTTACGAAGTACCGTTTGGAAATTACCTCGCTTGGAGATTCTGAATCACGTGCAGCTCATCGTATAGATCTGATGAAGTTCATAAAAACTTTAGAGCTTGACGAGGCGACAGCGGCACGCGCAGCAATTAATCCCCTTCGACTCTTTGATGACAAGCGTGATGAAATGAAAAAGGCGATGGAAAATGCGCCACTGCTGATCAACTATCTCAATGAGAAATCTAAAGTCCAATTTGAATTGGTCAAAAAATATCTCGATGCCCTGGGTATTACCTATGTTCTAAACCCTCGAATGGTGCGTGGTTTGGATTACTACACCGGAACCACCTTTGAATTTGTCCATGAGTTATTAGGCGCACAATCGGGTATCGGTGGTGGCGGTCGGTACGACGGTTTAATGGAGCAACTTGGCGGTCAATCCCTATCAGGAATCGGATTTGGACTTGGCGTTGATCGTGCACTTCTTGCTGCTGAAGCAGAGGGGGTAATTGCCTCAGATGCCTTTGTTTCAGATCTCTTTATTATTCCTTTGGGAGAATCAGCTAAGGAACAGGCTCTTACTATTGCCGCAAAGCTTCGTAAGGTTGGCAAAGTTGTTGAAATCGCCTTTGGGGATCGAGCACTTAAAGGCGCAATGAAGGGGGCAGATAAGAGCGGTGCAACCTACGTCATCGTTTTAGGTGAATCTGAGATCGCAAGCGGAACAGTTGAGTTGAAAGAGATGAAAACTGGGCAGACAAGATCCGTTAAGATTGACTCCTTGCTCCAATCACTTTAAAACAGAAATTAGGACACTTACAGATGTTGCGCACACATGATGCTGGATCGCTCCGCAAATCACATGCGGGTCAGACCGTAACCCTTGCTGGCTGGGTCTCACGACGCCGCGATCATGGTGGCGTTGCATTTATCGATCTTCGTGATGCATCGGGATCTGTTCAGGTAGTAATCCGTGATGAAAAGGTTGCCGGATCACTCCGTGCCGAATGGTGCTTATTAATTACAGGCGAGGTTGTAGCTCGCCCTGATGGTAATCAAAACTCAAATATTGCAACTGGCGAGATCGAAGTTATGGGGGACACCGTTGTTGTTCTCTCCGAATCCGCCCCACTTCCTTTTCCAGTAGATAGTGGTGATGACACAGATATCAATGAAGAGGTTCGCCTGAAGTATCGCTACTTGGATCTACGTCGTGAAAAGCCAGCCCATAACCTGCGTCTGCGCTCAAAGGTTACATCGACTATTCGTCGAGTTATGGAAGAAGAAACCTTCCTTGAGATTGAAACACCGTACTTAACTCGTTCAACGCCCGAAGGTGCCCGTGACTTCTTGGTACCGGTTCGTTTGCAACCAGGTAGCTGGTACGCCCTGCCGCAATCTCCACAACTGTTCAAGCAACTGCTGATGGTTGCCGGAATGGAAAAGTATTACCAAATTGCACGTTGTTTCCGCGATGAGGATTTCCGTGCAGATCGTCAGCCAGAGTTCACCCAATTAGATATTGAGATGTCATTTATTGATCAGGAAGATATTTTGGCTGTAGCGGAGAAAATCGTTGCGCGGGTATGGAAAGAGACGGTTAATTACGACATTCCATTGCCATTAAAGCGAATGACATATGCAGATGCCATGACCAACTATGGCTCAGATAAACCAGATCTTCGTTTTGGAAATGAATTAGTTGATCTCACCTCATTCTTTGCGCAGACTCCCTTCCGTGTTTTCCAAGCACCATATGTTGGAGCGGTGGTTATGCCAGGGGGAGCATCATCTGCTCGCCGCGAGCTAGATGCATGGCAGGACTGGGCGAAGGCACGTGGAGCAAAGGGACTTGCCTATATTTTGGTTAACGAGGATGGAACGCTCGGTGGTCCAGTTTCCAAAAATATTTCTGAAACAGAGACAGCAGGAGTTGTTGAAGCAGCAGGCGCAAAGCCAGGGGATGCGATCTTCTTCGCAGCTGGTGATCGCACAGCTTCACTGAATCTGCTTGGTGCAGTTCGCCTAGAAATTGGTAAGCGTTGCGGCTTGATTCCCGATGGTAAGTGGGAGTTTTTATGGGTTGTAGATGCGCCGATGTTTGAGCCAACAGACAATGGTGGTTGGACCGCGGTTCACCATCCATTCACCGGCCCAAAGCCTGAGTTTGCGGCAACATTTAAATCAGATCCAGCCTCTGCTTTGGCTTATGCATATGACATCGTATTAAATGGCACTGAGCTAGGTGGTGGATCGATTCGTATCCATGATCGAAATATACAAAAAGATGTTTTCTCTGTAATTGGATTAAGTGATGAAGAGGCTGCAAGCAAATTTGGTTTCTTACTAGAAGCCTTTAATTACGGCCCACCTCCTCATGGTGGAATTGCTTTGGGTCTTGATCGTGTATGCGCATTGTTAACTGGTTCAGATTCAATTCGTGAAGTAATCGCATTCCCGAAGACGGCTAGCGGTGGTGATCCATTGACTGGTGCTCCCACTCCAATCACACCTGCACAACGTAAAGAGAGTGGAATCGACTGGGTTCCACAGCCTAAAACCACCGAAGATAAGTAACGGTCAGGTAGGCTAACAACATGGGTCCAGGTGGAGTTGCAACAATCATCGCGGCATCGTCCTTGGCGATCATTGCGGTGGCAATTGCCTATGTCGTAATCCGCGTAGGTCGCTTGATAGATGAAGCCAAGGCTTCCTTAAAGGCGATCACCGCTGAAACCGCACCGCTGATTGATGAGGTTCACACAACGGTGACACTTGTTAATGGTCCGTTGCACAGTATCAATCGAGTTTCAAAGAATATTGAAGAGTTATCTGAAAAGGTCTCTGAGGCAACAACTGGTTTTATGAATAAGAACGGGTCAGCTGTAAAGGTTGCAGGAGCGCTTTTGTCTGCAGCTCAAATGAGCAAAGGCCGTGCAAAGAAGAAGAAGGCGGAGTGACCTTAACTAGTGGAATCCGCCGAGATCCGTTCGCGCTGGCTGCGCTTTTTTGAATCAGACAACCGTCAGGGTTTAGCTCACACAGTTGTCCCATCCGCATCTTTAATCGCAGATGACCCTAATTTGCTTTTAGTAAATGCGGGAATGGTTCCATTCAAACCATACTTTTTAGGTGAGGTAACTCCTCCTTATAAGCGCGCAACGTCGGTACAGAAGTGTGTTCGTACTTTAGATATCGATGAAGTTGGAAAAACAACTCGCCATGCATCATTTTTTCAAATGTGCGGAAACTTCTCCTTTGGTGATTACTTCAAGGAAGGTGCTATCGCACTTGCCTGGGAATTGCTAACACGACCAATCGCAGATGGTGGTTATGGTTTTCCAGAAGAAAAACTCTGGGTAACTGTTTATCTAGATGATGATGAGGCTGCAGATATTTGGCACACCAAGATCGGTGTTCCGAAGGAGCGAATTCAACGTCGCGATATGGCGGACAACTTTTGGTCTATGGGTGTACCTGGCCCATGTGGTCCATGTTCTGAGATCTATTATGACCGCGGCCCCGCATATGGCGCCGAAGGTGGTCCGATTGCTGATGAAAATCGTTACCTTGAAATTTGGAACCTAGTGTTCATGCAAAATGAACGAGGGGCTGGTGGCGGAAAAGATGGTTACCCGATCCTCGGTGAACTTCCAGCTAAGAGCATTGATACAGGCTTAGGCCTTGAGCGCACCGCAGCTCTTTTGCAAGGTGTTGAAAATATTTATGAAATCGACACGACAATCAGAATTCTCAATCGTGCTTCTGAATTAACGGGTGTTAAGTATGGATCCTCTGAGAAATCAGATGTTTCCTTGCGTGTAATCGCAGATCACGCCCGAACATCTGCGATGTTGATTGGTGATGGTGTTACTCCAGGTAACGAGGGTCGTGGCTATGTTTTGCGCAGGATGATGCGTCGAACAATCAGAAATATGCGTCTTTTGGGTTCAATGGATCCAATCATGTCTGAGCTAACAGTTGCTGCAATTGGCGCGATGGGTCCTCAGTACCCAGAACTTGTTGCTGATCAAAATCGAATTTTGGCTGTTAGCGTTTCTGAAGAGGAAAGCTTCCTGCAAACTTTGAAGAGTGGAACACAAATCTTCGATCTTGCATCCAGTGCGTTAAAGAAAAGCAAAAGCGCGGTTTTGCCAGGTGAAGAGGTTTTCAAACTCCACGATACTTATGGTTTCCCATATGATCTAACCCTTGAGATGGCTCGCGAAGAAGGCCTTTCTGTTGATGAAGATGGCTTCCGTCGTTTGATGAAGGAACAAAAGGATCGCGCAAAGGCGGATGCTAAAGCCAAGAAATCGGGACATACCGATGTTTCTGTTTATCGTGCAATTGCAGATAAGAGTGGCAAAACAGAATTTTTAGGTTACACCCATCAATCATCTGAATCCGCGATCACTGGAATTGTTGTCGATGGAATCGGAGTGGCAAGTGCCTCTGAAGGTGAAGATGTTGAAATCGTTCTTAATCGAACCCCTTTCTACGCTGAAGGTGGAGGTCAGTTAGCCGACGGCGGACGAATCACTTTGAGTAATGGCGCTGTTGTAGAGATTGATGATGTTCAATCACCAGTTCCTGGAGTGTCTGTCCATAGAGGACGCGTTATCAATGGAAGCATCGAAGTTGGCAAAGATGCAATGGCGGAAATCGATAATGAACGCAGAAATGCGATCTCTCGTGCTCACACCGCAACACATATGGTGCACAAAGCTTTCCGTGAAATTCTCGGTGAAACTGCAACTCAGGCCGGTTCTGAAAACTCACCAGGTCGTTTCCGTTTTGATTTCCCGGCAACTGGTTCTGTTCCAGCAAGCGTTCTCAATGATGTTGAATCTCGCGTGAACACATTGCTGTTGGATAATCTTGAGGTAACCGCTGAGAGTATGAGTCAGGCAAAGGCTAAAGAGCTTGGCGCTATGGCTTTGTTTGGTGAGAAATATGGTGACGTAGTTCGTGTTGTAAGTGTTGGTGACTGGGCACGTGAACTATGCGGAGGAACCCACGTTGCTCGTTCTGGGCAACTCGGAGTAGTTAAGTTGCTCAGTGAGTCTTCAATCGGAGCTGGTGTTCGACGTGTAGAAGCACTTGTTGGTGTGGATGCTTATAGGTTCTTAGCTCGTGAACACATTCTGCTCAGCTCTTTGACTGAGTTGATAAAGGGTTCCCGCACAGAGGAGTTACCTGAGCGAATTTCCGATCTTCTCAACAAGATGAAGGAGATTGAAAAGGAGCTTGCTGCGGTTCGATCTGCACAAGCGCTTTCACAAGTAGGAGATTTAGCCAAGAGTGCGACCGTCGTAAATGGCATCTCATTGATTTCCACGGTTATGGCAGATGGCGTTTCAGGAGATGATTTACGAAAGATTGCAATCGATCTGCGATCAACAAGTTCAAAGAGCGTAGTTGCATTGATCAGCAGCAACGATGGCAAACCTGTACTCGTCGTTGCCGTTAGCGATGGAGCACGTGATGCTGGCATAAAGGCTGGCGCATTGGTCAAGGTTGGTTCAACTGTTCTTGGCGGTGGTGGTGGCGGTAAGGATGATTTCGCTCAAGGTGGCGGAATAGATTCAAGTAAATCACTAGATGCCTTAAAGGCGATCTCAAACGCCTTAGTTGGGTAGTTAATGCTTCGCGGACGTCGTATCGCATTTGATTACGGTGATGTACGCATTGGTGTTGCGATAAGTGACCCGGACTCAATTCTCTGTTCACCTTTGATTACCTTGCAGGCCAACGATAAGAAGTTAGATCAACAGATACTCCAACTGTTTACAGAGTATGAGCCTGTTCAACTATTTATCGGCCGTCCAGCACTTTTGTCTGGCCTCGATGGGGTCGCATCTGAAAAAGCTGCGTCATTTGCAGAACGTTTACGGGGTATCACCGATATTCCCATTGAATTAATAGATGAGCGTATGAGCACGGTAAGTGCGGCACGTAATCTTCGCGAATCTGGAAAGAACGCAAAGGATTCAAAGGGCAGCATCGACATGGCGGCTGCAGTTGCGATTTTGGAGTTTGCTCTGGAGTTAGAAAAGCGCAAATGAGGAGGAAGTTAGCGGCAGTCATAGCTCTTCTAGTTGCATTAGTGGCTATTTATGTAGGGCGATCTGGTCCATCTCCGGCTCCAGATTTTCCAATCAATAATCAGATCTCCGAAGCATCTGAAGTCGTAATAGATATTCCGCAAGGCTCTTCTGGCTCTGAAATCGCAAAACTTCTCTTTGAGGCCAAGGTTACTAAATCCTCTGAAGCTTTTTTCCGCATAGCAGTTGGCGATAAGCGTTCTGAAAAGATTGCGCCCGGAAGCCATCGGCTGACGATGAAGATTTCTGCAGCTCAAGCTCTTGATCAATTGCTCGATCCCAATCGAATTCCTAACTTAATAAAGATTTATGAAGGTGGTTGGAAGAGCGAGGTAATCCAATCTCTGAAGTCGTATGGTTTTACTTCACAGGAAATTTCGAAGGCATTTACTAGTGCAAAACTACCTAAAGGCTTTTCCGATTCCGAAGGCCTTCTCTTCCCAGCGCAGTACACCTTTGCAACGGGAACAACGGCGACACAGGCGCTACAAGCGATGATCGATCGCTTTACTAGCGAAGAGATCGCACAGTTATTGTTGAAAGGTAGTAAGGAGTTCACCGCTGCCCAACTACTTACTATCGCATCAATAGTTCAGGCTGAAGGCGATACCAAGGATTACCCACAGGTCTCACGTGTGATCCGAAACCGATTAAAGATTGGAATGCCGCTGCAATTAGACTCCACGGTGCATTTCATCAAAAAGGTTCGAGGGCAGATATTTTTGAGTACTCAATCAACGCTGATCAACTCTCCATACAACACATATAAGCGGTATGGATTGCCACCTGGACCTATTGGAAGTCCAGGATTAGCGGCGATAAAGGCGGCGCTAAAACCAGCCGACGGCGACTGGTTATTCTTTATTACAGTTGCCCCAGGGGATACCCGGTTCACAAAATCAATTGAAGAGTTTAACTCTTGGAAGAGTTTGTATGAGAAGAATCGAAAGGCGGGAGCGTTTAAATGATCAATGCTGGTGTCTTAGGTTCTCCAATTTCGCACTCATTGAGCCCGCTTTTACATACAACCGCATATAAAGCTTTGGGAATCGATGGTGAATACAGGGCCTTTGAAGTACCTTCAGGAGGGCTCGGAAACTTTCTACTCAATGAGGGGAAGGCTTTGAACTGCTTATCTTTGACGATGCCGCTAAAAGAGGAAGCGTTGAATATCGCCGATCATGTATCGACAATTTCTCGGCAAATCGCAAGCGGCAATACTTTGCATAAAAAGGAAGATGGTTGGCATTTAACGAGCACCGATGTTGAAGGATTTTCATTTGCGCTACAGGCCTTAGGCAACTTTGTGTCTCAAACAGTTTTGATAATTGGTGCTGGTGCAACAGCTCGAGCGGTAGCGGCTGCATGCAATCACAAGACAACATCTATAACTGTTGTCGGTCGTTCCGCCTCACGTCATGAGTCAATTCGGCTAGCCGCGCCTTTATGTTCAATAAACTTTGTCGAATGGGATTCTCAACTAAATCTAGATTGCTTCGATTTAGTAGTAAATACAACCCCTGCGGACACCGCGGCTGTTTTCCTTGAGAGAGTTAATGATCCTAAAGGTGTCTTTTTCGAGGTTATCTACAACCCTTGGCCCACCGCTTTGCTCGAGAAATGGAGGAGAGTTGGTGGTTCTTATGTTGATGGTTTAGATCTCTTGATCCATCAAGCGATTTCGCAAATCGAAATATTTGCTGATCAAAAGGTGGATCGCTTCTCGATGGCTCACCTGCTTCGAAACGAAGGGTTGAAAGCGCTTCACTAATCCACAGCAACTCTACCGTCAATGATTTCACTTTAGAGTTGAACCATGAGCGTGATTTTTGGCCTGTTTCTTTTTCCCATTACAGTCGCCGATTTACGCAACCATGTGATTCCAAATATTTATCTAAAAGTACTGTCGTGCTTCATGCTCATCTCATTCATGGTCAATGGTCTGCCACGTTCCGATGTTTATCTGCCCTGCTTGTTCATGGTTACTGTCTTTCTTGTTTTCAAGGTAGGAATGGGCGATATAAAGTTGCTTACGATTTTGATTTTGACATTCAATTGTCAGATCCTCACTTTGCTTACATTGATGGCTATAGCGGCAACGGTTCATATAGTGATATCAACTGCTCGAAATCGCACGGTTCCGCAGTCAATTCCATTGGCTCCAGCAATTTTCTTTGGCTTCCTAACTTATTTGGCGACGCGATAAGCCGGTTATCTGCAAGAATAAGCACATGCGTTGGTTAACAGCTGGTGAGTCACACGGTCAGGCACTCAGTGCGATCGTTGAGGGTATCCCTGCCTCAGTAAAGGTGACGACAGCTGATATTGATTACCATCTTGAACGTCGACGCTTGGGTGTTGGTCGTGGAGCTCGACAAAACTTTGAAGCAGATAAGGTTTCCATTCTCGGTGGAGTGCGTCTTGGTTTGACCCAAGGCGGTCCCATCGCAATTCAGGTTGGTAACTCTGAATGGCCAAAATGGGAAAAGGTCATGTCCGCAGATCCCGTTCCAGAGGATGAAATCAAAGATTTAGCCCGTAACGCACCGCTTACTCGTCCTCGTCCTGGACATGCAGATTTAGTTGGAATGCAAAAGTACGATTTAGATGATGCTCGGCCAATTTTAGAACGTGCAAGTGCCCGTGAGACTGCTGCACGCGTTGCATTAGGTGCAGTAGCTCGAAACTTTTTGGAACAGAGCGTTGGAATTACGATTTTAAGTCATGTCCTTTCGATCGGTTCGGTTCGTGTTCCAGATGATGCGCCTCTGCCACAAGCAGATGACATGAAGAGCATTGACGCAGATCCTGTTCGATGTGCCGATTCTGCAACGAGTGCCAAGATGATTACCGAAATTGAAGGTGCACATCGTGATGGGGATACCTTAGGTGGAGTTGTAGAAGTTTTAGCATTCAATATGCCACCAGGACTTGGTTCGCATGTTCATTGGGATCGTCGCTTAGATGCACGTTTGGCTGGTGCGGTCATGGGAATTCAAGCGATAAAGGGAGTTGAAATCGGAGATGGCTTTCAAACCGCCACTCGTCGAGGCTCTGTAGCACATGATGAAATTGAAAAGAACTCAGCTGGCAAAATTGTTCGTCGTACAGATCGCGCAGGCGGTACCGAAGGCGGAATGTCCAACGGTGAAATTCTTCGAGTGCGTGCCGCAATGAAGCCAATCTCTACCGTTCCTAAAGCGCTCGACACAGTTGATGTTTCGACAGGTGAGGCCGCCAAGGCGATTAATCAGCGCTCTGATGTATGCGCTGTTCCGGCAGCGGGAGTTGTTGCAGAAGCAATGGTGGCCTTAACTTTGGCAGAAGCGGTGCTTGAAAAGTTTGGTGGAGACTCCGTCACCGAAACTAAGCGCAATTACGAGTCGTACATGGCTCATCTGAACTTTAAGTAGGTAGCGATGTCGCGCATTGTTTTGATCGGTGCACCTGGAAGTGGAAAAACAACTGTTGGTCACGCATTGGCTGCTCATCTTCAGTGGCCATTTATTGATACCGATGCTTTGATTGAATTAAAAGCGGACAAGAAGATCACAGATATTTTTGTTGTTGATGGCGAGGAGCATTTCCGCGCATTAGAGTTTGAAGTTCTAAAAGAGGTCTTGCAGGAAGAGTCTGCGGTGATAAGCCTGGGTGGTGGAGCTCCTATTTCTTTGCACGCACAGGAAGAGATCCGGGCGTCAGATTCGATAATTATTTTCTTGGATGTCTCGCTGGCAACTGCAGCACCTAGAGTCGGTTTCAACCGAGATCGTCCATTGTTATTGGGTAATCCGCGCGCACAATGGCAGGCGTTAAGTGATAAGCGTCGTCCTATTTACGAGGAATTAGCGACGCATTCAATTAAGGTAGATGATATGAATGTGGATGAGATTGTGGCAATCGCAGAGAGCATGATCTCATGAGGAAAATTTTAGTTTCCGCAGAAAGAGAGTACTCAGTATCAATTGGTGCTTCGTCGAGTAAAGAGGTTCGCGAACTTTGTAGCGGACGAACACGGGTAGCCGTTATTACTTCAAAGAGCTTTACCCCTGACCTGACACTGCTCAATGATGTGGATACCGAACTGCATATGTTTCAGGTACCTGATGGAGAAGAAGGAAAAAGTATTTCTGCCCTTACCAATCTATGGAACTGGTTGGGCGCCGCTGGTTTTACCCGTTCTGACTTGGTTATTGGGATCGGCGGGGGAGCGATCACAGACTTAGCAGGCTTTGCAGCAGCTTCCTGGTTGCGCGGCCTAGATTGGGTTGCCGTACCTACATCATTAGCTGGCATGGTTGATGCTTCGGTCGGTGGCAAGACCGGAATTAACTCTGACTATGGCAAGAATTTAATTGGTGCGTTTCATTCTCCAATCGCGGTAGTAATTGATCCTTCATGGCTAACGACCTTGTCTGATAGGGATTTATCGGCGGGTATGGCTGAGGTTGTTAAATGCGGATTTATCGCAGATCCTCAAATTCTGAATTTGTGTGCAGGTAAAGATGTCTCAACTTTGCGCTCTGAAAACGGATTGCTTGAAGATTTAATCTCAAGATCGGTAGCGGTTAAAGCATCAGTCGTTTCAGCGGATTTTAGAGAAAGTTTTGCGCGTGAAGCCTTAAATTATGGACACACTCTTGGGCATGCAATTGAGAAATTTGCTAAATATCAATTGCGACATGGCGAGGCAGTGTCTATCGGGTTGGTTTATGCCGCGGAACTAGCTCATGCAAGGAATCTAATTACTACCGAAGAATTGGCACAGCACAGAACTGTTTTATCTAGTTTTGGACTACCGATTACATATCAACGTGATGCCTGGCAGAAACTGGCACCATTATTGGCATTGGATAAGAAATCACGAGGAAATACGATTCGCTTTGTCTCTCTACAAGGAATCGGTAAGACCACCCGGCTCGAGGATTTAACCTCCGCCGAACTTGATGCCGCCTATGAGAGAATTTGCTCATGAAGATTTTGGTAATTAACGGGCCAAACCTGTCACGTCTAGATATTCGTGACTCTTCTATTTACGGTGATCTCAATTATGCCGAGTTGAAGTCGATGATTGAAATGGCGGCCAAAAAACATGATTTTGAGGCTGATGTTCGACAGAGTGATGATGAGGCAACAATTATTGGTTGGCTCCATGAGGCTGCAGATAACAAGACACCGGTAATCATTAACCCAGCAGCCTTTACACATTATTCATATGCAATCCGCGATGCCGCCGAACTTGTTAAGTCTCCGCTTATCGAGGTCCATCTTTCAAATCCGCTAGCTCGTGAAGAGTTTCGCCACACATCAGTAATTTCAGGTGTTGCAAATGGAACTATCGGTGGTTTTGGGCCAAATTCCTATGTTTTGGCCATCATCGCCCTTTCAAATCTAGTTCAGAGGTAGCAGAGCACCCCGTTAGTACGGGTATCCTTAGCACCTCATTTAACAAAGTACTTATAGACAAGAGCGGGTGGATTTACTGTGGCAACAACTAATGATCTAAAAAACGGAATGACTCTAGATATCGAAGGTCAGCTTTGGACAGTCGTAGAGTTCCAACACGTTAAGCCAGGTAAGGGTCCAGCTTTCGTACGTACAAAGTTGAAGTCAGTTCTTAGCGGCAAGGTAGTTGATCGCACATACAACGCAGGCGTTAAGGTAGATGTAGCGATCCTCGAAAAGCGCGAAATGCAGTACCTGTACAAGGAAGGCGATGACTTTGTATTCATGGATACAAAGACATACGACCAAATGACTATTAGCGCTGCAACAGTAGGCGATGCAGCTAACTACATGCTTGAAAACACTGAAGCAATTGTTGCGGTCAACGAAGGCAACCCTTTGTACATTGAGTTAGCAGCCTCAGTTCCATTGAAGATTACCTACACAGAACCAGGAATTCAGGGTGATCGTTCTTCAGGTGGAACTAAACCAGCAACTGTAGAGACCGGAATCGAAATTCAAGTTCCACTTTTCATCAAGCAGGATGAGGTTGTTCTTGTAGATACTCGTGATGGGTCTTACCAGGGTCGCGCTAACTAGTGTCAGCTCGAAGTAAGGCACGCAAACAAGCCTTAGATCTTCTGTACGAAACTGATATTCGTGGCACAAATCTTGTTGAAACTCTTATTGCACGGGATATACCTGCAGAAGGTCCAGATGCACGTCCAATTCGTGATTACACACGTGAACTTGTAAACGGGGTATCAGAAAATCGTCGCAAGATTGATGAGCTGATCACCACCTATGCCCAAGGCTGGGACATGGATCGTTTACCGGCAGTTGACAGAAATATTCTGCGTTTAGGAATATTTGAAATTCTATGGTCTTCAGCTGTACCAACAAGTGTCGCTATTGATGAGGCACTTATGCTGGCGAAAGAGCTTTCAAGCGATGAATCTTCAAAGTACATTCATGGGGTACTAGGCAGAATCGCGAGTATTAAGGACACTATTTCGATCTAGGGATTACATACTCTCTAGTTATCAGCGATATTTCCTCTGGTGAAAAACCTGAAAAGGTTGAAAGATTCTCTAAATCCTCACTTCGCAATGAAATGAGTTCACCGTTCCAATCACTTCGCATGCGAGCGATTTTTGCTATTACGCCTGAAAATCTCTTCGACAATTCGGAAACATTTCCATTCACTTTTCGAATATCAACGGTGATTCTGTTGCTTGCAATGGTTTTGTCTGGAGCTGCAAAAAGCTCTTGCAATGGAACCCCATACATCTGTGAAATGGCGACAAGTTTGGCTGCGGTAATTGCTCGGTCACCGCGTTCATATGAACCCAGAGCCATTGCCGTTATTGAGCCCTGTGATAAGACCGCGGCCTGCGAGAGGGTTAAATTCCGGGATTCACGAAGAAACCGTAGACGGAGATTGAGCTGAAGTAGCTGCTGTGTTGTGTCCATTCGGGCAGGTTAGTGCGGCTCGACATCTGAAAATGCGATATCCACAGCTTGGTGCATTAAATGCTAGTATCGCTCCCGCATCCTTTAACGACCCATCCAGAGAGGTGGGAAAGGAGATTTACATGAGCGTAGCCCTGTCCGCACAGGATATTTCACGTGCGTTGACCCGTATATCCCACGAAATCCTTGAAAAAAATCAAGGCTCAACCAATTTAGTTTTGCTGGGTATACCTACTCGAGGCGCACATTTAGCGGCGCGAATTTCTACCATCATTAAGGGGATAGAAGGGGTTGAAGTTCCTACTGGAACTTTGGATATCACCTTGTTCCGAGATGATCTAAAGCTTCGTCCTCCACGAGCGATCATGCCCACAAAGATTCCAACTTCTGGGATTGAAGGAAAAGATGTGGTGCTGATTGATGATGTTTTGTATTCAGGTCGCACCATTAGATCTGCACTTGATGCATTGGGTGAGATCGGCCGTCCACGAACGGTGCAGTTAGCCGCTTTAGTTGATCGCGGTCATCGAGAACTCCCGATTAAAGCTGATTTTGTAGGAAAAAATCTACCGACCTCTAAAGCCCAATCAGTCAAAGTTTTGCTCAGTGAAATAGATGGTCGAGATGAAGTCAGTATCGAAGAGGAGGCAAAATAATGCGTCACCTACTTTCAATCGCTGACCTGAACAAGTCTGAAGCGATTTCAATCCTTGATACAGCATTTGAACTGGCACGTGTAAGTGATGGTGCGGTCAAGAAACTTCCTACTCTGCGTGGCAGAACAATCGTCAATCTTTTCGCCGAAGATTCAACCCGTACTCGAATCTCCTTCGAAGCGGCAGCGAAGAGATTATCTGCAGATGTAATTAACTTTTCAGCAAAGGGTTCAAGTCTAAGTAAGGGTGAATCCTTGAAGGATACCGCAATGACTTTGCAAGCGATGGGTGCTGATGCGGTTGTTATTCGTCACTCGGCATCTGGTGCTGCTCAACGTTTGGCAGATAATCAATGGATGTCGGGTAGTGTCGTTAACGCAGGCGATGGAACCCATGAACATCCAAGTCAAGCACTTTTGGATGCTTTCACAATTCGCAAACATCTCGGAATGGGTGGATCAGATCTTTCAGGTCTAAGCGTTGCAATAGTGGGAGATGTTTTACATTCACGTGTTGCACGTTCAAATGTTCTTTTACTCTCGCTTCTAGGTGCAAAAGTTACTTTGGTCGCACCTCCTACATTGATTCCCATTGGTATTGAAAATTGGCCAGCTTCAGTTTCTTACGATTTTGATTCAGTTATTCCTCATGTTGATGTAGTTATGATGTTACGTGTTCAACAAGAGCGTATGACAGATCTTTTCTTTCCCAATGCCCGTGAATACTCGCGATACTTTGGGCTGAATGCAGAGCGGATGGCAGCGATGAATTCCGGTGCGATCGTCATGCACCCAGGTCCGATGAATAGAGGCTTGGAAATTTCAGCCGAGGTTGCCGATAGTGCTCGTTCAGTTATTACGGAACAAGTTACCAATGGCGTCAGTGTTCGAATGGCTATTTTGTATGTGTTGCTCGCTGGCGGAGCACTAGAAGCAGGGAGCAACTAAATGAGCGATGTGGATTTCTTAATTAAGAATGTTTCTTTGCCAGATGGAAAAAACGCAGATATCAGCATTAAGGATGGTGTGATCACATCCGTAGCAAAGGATTCCAAGCATCAAGCTGAGACTGTTGTCGATGGTTCCGGATGTGTTGCCCTTCCTGGTTTAGTAGATCTTCACACCCACCTACGTGAGCCAGGTCGTGAAGATGCAGAAACAGTTTTATCGGGTAGCCGAGCAGGAGTTAAGGGTGGTTTCACCGCAGTTTCGGCCATGGCAAATACATCACCAGTTGCAGATACCGCAGGTGTTGTTGAACAGGTATATCGCTTGGGCCAAGAGGCGGGTCTATTGGATGTATTTCCAATCGGTGCTGTGACTCAAGGCTTAAAAGGTGAAGCACTTTCGGAAATCGGCGCAATGGCAGATTCAGTTGCACGTGTAAGAGTGTTCTCAGATGACGGTAACTGTGTCTCTGATCCACTTGTGATGCGTCGCGCGTTGGAATACATCAAGAAGTTTGATGGAGTAATTGCTCAACATGCCCAGGATCCTCGCATGACAGTTGGCTCACAAATGAATGAAGGAGAAATTTCTGCCCGACTTGGACTTAAAGGTTGGCCAGCGGTAGCTGAAGAGGCGATTATCGCCCGTGATGTTTTGTTGGCAGACCATGTCAAATCTCGTTTGCATATCTGCCATCTGACAACTGCCGGGGGAGTAGAGATTATTCGTTGGGCTAAAGCTCGCGGAATCAATGTAACCGCTGAAGTAACTCCTCATCACCTTTTGTTAACTGATGATTTAGCAAGTTCATACGATCCTGTGTACAAAGTTAATCCACCACTTCGGACTCAAACAGATGTAATGGCACTGCGCGAAGCGTTGGCTGATGGAACGATTGATATCGTCGCAACTGATCATGCACCACACCCAACAGAGGCAAAAGAGTGTGAATGGCAGGAAGCAGCTTTTGGAATGTTGGGACTTGAAACAGCGCTGTCAATCGTCCAGAAAACTATGGTGGATACCGGTTTTATGTCCTGGGTAGATGTAGCAGATCGCATGTCCTTTGCTCCGGCACGCATCGGTCGTTATGAACAGCAGGGTCAACCTTTGGTTGAAGGTTCTGCAGCCAATATTGTTGTGATCAATCCAACGCAAATGTGGACTGTTGACCGCGATTTAGTTCTATCAAAGTCATCAAATACTCCATACCATGGCCAACAATTGCCAGGAGTAATTATGCATACCTTATTTAAAGGCAAGCATGTTTTAAACAATGGAATCGTCATTCAGAATGGAGCTAAGTAATGGCATCTGCTTACCTAGTTCTAGATGATGGGCGTATCTTCGAAGGTAGCTCGTGGGCAGCAACGGGGAAAACATTTGGTGAAGCCGTCTTCCAAACTGGCATGACCGGATATCAAGAAACGCTGACAGATCCTTCGTATCACAAACAGGTTGTAATAATGACCGCACCTCACATCGGTAATACTGGCGTGAATGATGAAGATAATGAGTCGGAAAAGATTTGGGTATCAGGATTTGTGGTTCGTAACCCATCATCACTTACCTCTAACTGGCGCGCTCAAAATGATCTCGAAACTGAACTAATTGAACAAGGAATTGTCGGAATTCAAGGTGTCGATACCCGCGCAGTAACACGACATCTACGAGATCGTGGCGCTATGCGTGTTGGGATATTTTCAGGTGTTGATATGTCTCGCGAAGAGATGGTTGTTGAAGTCCGAAAAGCAGATGCTATGGCTGGGGCTTACTTAGTCCGCGATGTTTCAACGCCGGAAACTTATGTGGTCCCTGCTATCGGTGAAAAGAAGTTCACTATCGCCGCCCTTGATTTGGGAATCAAAGCTGCAACACCTAGAGCTTTGGCTGAACGTGGCGTTGAAGTACATGTGATGCCATATGAGACAACCTTTGAGCAGATTATGGCTCTAAAGCCAGATGGAGTTTTCCTTTCTAACGGTCCTGGTGATCCATCAACGATGACCGATGTGATCGAGGTAGTTCGAGAACTGCTATTAGCTGAAGTTCCACTTTTTGGAATTTGTTTTGGACACCAGATTCTTGGTCGTGCCCTTGGCTTTGAAACTTATAAGCTGCAGTTTGGTCATCGTGGTATCAACCAACCAGTAATCGATAAAAATACAGGTAAGGTTGAAATAACCGCTCATAATCATGGATTTGCTGTTAAAGCTCCGACTGACATGGAGTTCTCAACGGTTTATGGTCGAGGTGAAGTGACACATGTTTGCCTCAACGACGGTGTTGTCGAAGGATTGCAGTTGCTCGACAGATCAGCATTTTCAGTCCAATATCACCCAGAAGCTGCGGCAGGTCCTCACGATGCTTCATATCTCTTCGATCGATTTGTAGATCTCATGGCAAAGAAGGTGCGTGCGTAATGGGTCTAGATACTTCAATAAAAAGCGTCTTGGTTATTGGCAGCGGACCAATTGTTATCGGTCAGGCCTGCGAATTTGATTACTCAGGAACTCAAGCCTGTCGTGTTTTGCGAGCCGAGGGAATTCGAGTAATTCTGGTCAACTCCAATCCAGCAACAATCATGACAGACCCTGAGTTTGCAGATGCAACATATATCGAACCCATTACTCCTGAAATCATTGAAAGAATCATCGCTCATGAAAAGCCGGATGCGGTCCTTGCAACCCTGGGTGGCCAAACAGCTCTGAACGCAGCGATCGGTTTGTATGAACGAGGAACATTGAAGAAGTATGGCGTTCGCCTTATCGGGGCAGATGTTGATGCGATTCAACGCGGAGAAAATCGCGAACTATTCCGCGCAATCGTAGAAAAAGTTGGGGGAGAGTCTGCAAAGTCACGCATTTGTCACACAATGGATGAGATTTTGGAGGCAGTTGTTGAGCTCAACTATCCAGTTGTTGTGCGTCCCTCATTTACCATGGGTGGACTTGGCTCCGGAATCGCTTTTGATGAAGAAGAACTTCGACAAATCGCGGGTGCTGGACTTCGTCACAGCCCAACTTCAGAGGTTCTGCTTGAAGAATCCATCCTTGGCTGGAAAGAGTATGAACTCGAAGTAATGCGCGATCGCAAGGACAATGTTGTGATTGTCTGTTCGATTGAAAACTTAGATCCTATGGGAGTCCACACAGGTGACTCCATTACCGTAGCGCCAGCTATGACCTTGACCGATGTTGAATATCAAAAACTTCGTGACCTATCTATGGACATTATCCGCGAAGTAGGTGTTGATACCGGTGGATGTAATATCCAATTTGCAGTCAACCCAAAAAACGGTCGAATTATCGTGATTGAGATGAATCCACGCGTTTCTCGCTCAAGTGCCTTGGCATCAAAGGCAACGGGTTTCCCAATCGCAAAGATCGCTACCAAGTTAGCAATCGGATATACCTTAGATGAGATCCAAAATGACATCACTAAGGTAACTCCCGCCTCCTTCGAGCCAACTCTTGATTATGTTGTGGTCAAGATGCCACGTTTTGCCTTCGAAAAGTTTGCAGATGCAGATCCACGTTTAACGACGACGATGAAGAGCGTGGGCGAAGCGATGGCAATCGGTCGCTCATTCTCTGAAGCTTTAATGAAAGCAACTCGTTCACTTGAACGCAAAGAAGCGATCTTTTCCTGGCCTGAGGTCAGCTCTGCTGAGCTCTCAGCTCTATTGCAATCAATGAAAATTCCAACTGAGTATCGTCTGCAACAGGTTCAAAAAGCTATGTGGGCAGGTGCAACTATTGAACAAATCTTTGAAGCAACCAAAATTGATCCGTGGTACCTGCGGCAGATTGAGTTGATTAATCAGCAGGCCGCCTTAATCTCACAACCTGGTGAACTTTCAGCTGAATTACTCCGAAAAGCCAAGATGCAGGGATTTTCTGATTCACAAATTGCGCAGTTGCGTGGCGTGACCGAGGATGAAATTCGCAAAGCCCGTCATCACATGTCAATCAGACCTGTTTACAAAACTGTTGACACCTGTGCGGCGGAGTTTGAAGCTTTTACCCCTTATCACTACTCAAGTTATGAGGAAGAAACCGAGGTCAAGCCTCGAACAACTCCGGCGGTAATCATTCTTGGAAGCGGTCCAAATCGTATTGGCCAAGGAATTGAGTTTGATTACTCATGCGTCCATGCTTCATTTACTTTGCGTGAGGCCGGTTACGAAACAATTATGATTAACTGCAATCCCGAAACTGTTTCTACAGATTACGACACAAGTAATCGTTTGTACTTTGAACCATTGACCCTGGAAGATGTACTAGAAGTTGTCCATGCCGAAACTCAGGCGGGTCCAGTTCTTGGAGTTATTACACAGCTAGG
>Ga0214919_10001605_pt1 | contig 36702 bp, 30 predicted proteins | sample LL1503_MetaG_FD_177994 | JGI IMG/M metagenome (GOLD analysis project Ga0214919, IMG submission 177994) | Freshwater microbial communities from Lake Lanier, Atlanta, Georgia, United States - LL-1503 | ecosystem: Environmental > Aquatic > Freshwater > Lake | place: USA: Georgia | collected...
TCTATTGTTATTATTGCTATCACTATCACTATCACTATCACTATCACTATCACTATTATTGCTATCACTATTATTGCTATCACTATTATTGCTATCACTATTATTGCTATCACTATTATTGTCATTTTTAATTTGAAGCTCAAGTGCGTTTGCTTTTACTAATTCTATTTCATCCATTTGATCACGTTTTACAGTATTTATATCTTTCTCCTGTATATTTTTGTCTATTTCTGTATTTATATCACGTTTTATTGCTTTCTTTTTTTCAAATTTAGTATCCAAAAAATCATCAATCGTATAATATAATTCTACGGCATTTTTAATATTAGTTAAACAACGATTGTCGGTTTCAATTAATTCGTCAATGTTAATTAATTCATTTCCCTGATCATTAAGTATTAATTTATACTCTGGAAACTCATTTGTTTTTCTTAAATACATTGCCGGAACAACAATAAATATAAATTTATTATCCTCATGCGTTTTATGAGCCTCTGATTGATAACAAAGAAACTCATGTCTTTTGCGATTTGTTTCATGTAATTCATTAATTGAAATAAAGAATGACGGGATTTCATATTTATTTAACAATAACCATAAATCAAAATTAACCGCATTAAATCCATCTTGTATAATCATCTGATCAAAATCAAGATCACCACTAAATAATTGTTTTGCGTCATATTGCCCCTCGTCTTTTAAAAGGTCAATAATCTTATGTTTGCGATCTATGTTAATTTCTGTACCATTTTCAGTATTTGGTTGTGTAATAAGTTTACTATATTCAGTTATCAAGTCATCCTTAATTATTTCAATTGAAATATCTATTTGTTTTATTTTTTTAACTAAATCAATAATTAAATAGAATGCGCAAAATCGACTACCACCATAAGTAACTTCTCTGAAATCCTTTGGAAAACATTTTCTCCAATGTAATGATTTAATTAGTTTAGGTTCAGATACAGGACAATTTCTAACATCAGATGGATTATATCTTTGAGATATAATTGGCTCTGTAGTATCATATGTGTTATTTTTAGCATACATATTAATATCAGACGGCACCATACTGTCAAAAAACTCTGAAGTTAACATATTTTCCAATACAATAATTTCATTTTCTCGTAAATTGTATTTAACTTGTCCAAATGATAAATATGTATTAGGTTTAAAAATGAATGATTTTATTCTATTATACCGAATAAGCTCATCTGCCATTCTGCCATAATAATATATATGGTTTGATTTTTTCGTGATCAAATTAAATAATGGAAATGTAATAATACATTTATCATTAATTGATGATAGTTTACAAATAGATGTTGTATTTTCAACGCAGTTATTTTTTTTATTTGTGATACAACTTTGTAATTCATTTTCATTTATATTTTTATAATTAAAATGTTCAATAAATTCGATACTATTATTTTTTTTTACAAGATCTTCTAATAAATTAACAACTCTTGATAATTTTGCTTTATATAAAAGAGTTTTATTATTACATTCGTCCTGTATTTCTTTACGGTTATCACTATTGGAATAATCATTAAACAAAATGCGAATTGTATTTCTAAAAACATTATAAAAATTTGTTTCTAATTGTATTCTTTTAATAAAGTCCGCACGGCGGTTATCGGTTCTAGAGGATGTTAATGTATTAATATCGGCTGTTAGTGTATCATCGCTTGTAATTGTGTGTATATTATCCTTTATTAAATTTATAGCCCTAGGTTCATTTATTTGAATAAATTGATTCGTGTTTGTTAAAAATCCAACAATTAATGATCCCTCCATTTCACTATCAGCAACCTTACAAAAATATCGGTTATCAAAACAGTTTGCTTTTTCAATATCTTCTGGTTCTTCATATCTATAATAATCTTTTAGAAATGACAAAGTATCATCATATGAATGCCAAATAACGTCTGTCATAAAAATGTATTCATATGTAGATTTTTTGTTACCAGGATGTGTCAATGATGATGGATAGCATGGTATGAATCCAGCTTTGTGTTTTGGACTCACTGCGGTTACACCAATTACTTTACCTTGAAAATTTAATACTTGATCTATAATTTTATATTTCCTTTCAATAAGTTTTTTAATTAGATCATCCAATAATGGTGGTGGTTTAAAACGATATTCTTTGGGTTGACTTAAAAGGGGACGGCATTTCTCACCTAATGTTGGCTTAATAATTTTTGAAAAAACGGCTTTTAATGTGCTCGGTAATTCTCTATCATATTCTGTAAATGTTGTTGTAATATTTGGCTTATTATCAGTTCGATTATGGAACGCGTAAATTGGCTCAAACCACTTGCCTCTATTTCCCTTTTTCTCTCTCTTAATTAAAAACAGACTGCGCTTTCTACCATCATATATGTGATTAGAGTATTTATTTGTTGGACATGCTAATTCAATATTGTTACTAATATCATCTTCTGGAATTTCTAAAACAATAAGATTTAACCCATTCTCAAATAAGTCAGGGTTAGCAATACATATAATATCCCATAAATATGTGTAATCGATATAAATAGTTTTATCTGTTAGAAAATTTTTAAAATTTTGAAATGCTTCTGCTACCTTTTTTACAAACTCAAGATCTTCATTTTCATTATGTTTATTATGTTCATTATTATCATGCTCTTCTTTCGATTCGTCATCCTCGATAGACGGTTTTAGTCTAAATATTTTGCTCTTGTGTTTTATATTTTTATATAGATTGGATTGTTCATATTCTTCAATATTTACATGTATTTTTTCATATAAGATATCATATGTATTATTTCGATTAACATTTAAAATTTTACCGCGAAACCATTTATTTAAGCCTTGATAATTACATGTTATTTGTTCTCCTTTTATAAATTTTGTATGAGATGGTTTATCTGTATCACTATCACTATCGGCATCGCTATCGGCATCTCGATTGTTAATATGTACATGCCTTATATTTTCGGCCGTCACTTGTTTTTCAATATCTTTTGGAGTAGCAAATGATGTAACTAAATCACCATTTTGGTAAGTAATAAACTTATCTATATCAATAGCTTTAATAATTAGTTGTTTCATTTCCTGTATTGTTGGTATTTTTCTTGTAGAATCAGGTAGAAATTTGTATATTAATGGTATCTTTTTATTTTTTGTAGGATTACTCGGATCTGGCACTAAATAGGTTTGCCCTAAAAACATTGTCATTGCTATACAAGCAATAAAAGATTGTTTAGAGTTTTCTTCAACCCCGCGCCTTAATAAACATGTGTGATTTGGTTTCAAATTCATATTTGTTTTACTAATTTGACAATCAGAGTTTACCTCACGTAAAAACTTTTGTGCTATAATTGGCAAAAAACCCCATCTATCCATTGGTAGTGGATATGTTTCTGGTCCTTTTACATAACTTTTACTATCTTTAATGCTATTTTCAATTTCGGCTTCTATTGTATTTGGCTCTATTTTTGATCCTACTATTTTTGCTTCTTCTACTTCTACTCCTTCTTCTAATTCTGCTAAAAGAGCGTCTGGGTCAAAGTCATCTAAAGATGATGCTTTTGCTTCTACTTTTGCTTCTACTTTCGCTTCTTCTCCTACTAAAACATCAGACACAATAGCAGGCATTTTTTCTTTTTCTTCTTCTTTTTCTTTTTCTTCTTCTTCAGCTTTTGCTGCTGTAGCTTTTGATTTTGCCTTTGCCTTTGCTTTCCCCTTAACCTTTGGTTCAGGATTAGGTTTACCTTGACATATATTTCGTCTGGTCTCCATTTCAGTTGTAGACCATTTACTATAGCAACATGGGATACATGAACCATCTGGTAGATTTTCCTTATGAAATCCAGGATAATTAGTAGTATCCTCATCATAAAACTGATAAACAAATTTATCTTTAGGGACAACATCAGCTTTTTGTGGAATAATAGCATCCTCGATGTTATCAACCTTTGGACCACATTCGCCATCTAATATATCTTGAGAAGTAACCATTGTATTTGTTAATAAACACCAATATCGGGGACATGTAAAGAAAAGTTTCTTTGATTTATCATCTGGATTAGTTCCATATTCAATAAACTCGGATTCCTTTTCTTTACCATCATCATCAAGGTAATGATCCTGATGATCTTCAACCAATTTATCCTTTTCAGCACCAGTTAATATTATAGGCTGGCGTCTAGCAGCTAATGAAAATGGACACATGCGAGTGTATAGATCAATCTTATCATCCTTTGATTTTACAAATAATTGGGGCATTTTGTCTTCTATTCGTTTTGAAAATGGGTTAGGATATTTTAACTTCATTCCGGTAATATTACGCACATTATTAATACTGGGGCTATTACTGGGGCTATTACTTGGTTCAAGAATAGGTTCAGGTACTTTCTCTTTTGCTTTTTTGACTTTTTTACCAATAATTATTGGCGGCTTATTTTCGTCATCTGAAATACCCCCGCCCTCAAAATCAGCAACATCATCTTCTTCAAAACCTAACATATCCAATAGACTATTATGAGAGCCCAAACTATCACTTTCTGAATAAACAGGACTGTCGTCTTCAATCTCAGGTACTTGATTGTCATTAATAGCATGTTCTGATTGAGCTGTAATATCATTAAACTTCAATTCTTCTATCTCTTCTCCAGAACACAAATTATTTATCAGAGAACTATCTATAGAAGTACTGGTTTTATCTTGGGTAATTCTAACAAATGTATCAACATAAATTGGAAATGTGTATAAATAATATAGATCATTTATTCCACTAACAGTAACAACTAATTCACTAGTTAGATCTCCAACCAATTCAGATTTAGTAAACATGTTCGTTTTAAATCCTGGATTTATTTTGATCATAATAGCACGCCTTTTATTTGCGCCCCTAACTAATTCCAAATCACGAATCGTCTTCTGAAAAATATCAATCGCTTGTTCTTCATTAACATCGTCATAATTATTCTGTAACTCAGTAATAATTTCGCGTTGTATTAATCCTTGATCTATTTTTTCAATAATAAAAGCAACCTGACTATCTAGAGTTGTAAAATTTGAAACGCGTTTAAAGCGCATTAATGCTCCCCGGTCTTTATCCTTATCTTTAGTCTTACTACGAACCCTATTTAAATCAGAACTCTCTATAGTAAAAATACTAGATAAACATCCATTATAGTTGGTCAGGTTAATTTTCTCTGTTATAGAGTACACAGTTTGATATGTAATATTTTGTACTTCAATATTAGATGTTTCAATCGTTGTAAATAATGGAATGACCAATCCACTTTGTTCAAAAAACGGCTTTATTTGGATTATTATTTGATTTATAGCCATATCAATAATACGATTAATATGTGAAAATTTAGTTTGTTTATCATCCCCTAACAAGACTGGTTTAACAAAGGGTTTAAATGAATATACTGAAATATTTCCATTTTCATCAAACTCGCAAATCATGTGATAGTCAGTCTCCTCTTTTTTGGGATCATAACTATGATCTATTTGATAGAACACTTTTGTGTATATAGCAACTGATTTTTTCAGACCAACTTGCTTTATTATTTTAAATATAGGCGTGTCTTTATATACATCAGTGTTTACGATTGCCGGTATTTTTTGACCATCTATTGTTAGTTTGTCAGTATATAATCTGTATATATTCTCTTGTTTTGTATGTGGATTAAATTTTATAACAGGGTAATCAGATGTCGCATGTATCAGCTTGAAAATAACATCAATTGGAATTTTTATTTTATAATCAGGATACATAACAATTTTGATACTATTTATACCAGTTTTTCCGGCAATCTGAGAGAATTTATCAGACGGTTGTTTATATTTATACACATCATAAAACATATCAATATTTTCAAAGATTCGTTCGGTATTTTTTGTTAGTTTTTCAGAAGTAGATCTTAATAGTTTTTCCTTATTGGCATCCAGTTTCGCGATTGTATCTATGCTTGCTTTATGTAGGAAAGGAAAATATATTTTACTAGCATAATCAGTTGATAAATGATTTGCGTCCATTGTTTTAAATACATTCTCTGCTAAACACATATATAGAGTGTCATCGTGAATGATGCCATTTTCCAATAACAAATTATTATTTAAAGAAGATAACTCCTTTCTTGAGCGTTCTAACAAATGATCATATTCGGTTACTAAAAATGGGTCTACAACAAAGGGATATTCTGTCAAAAATACAAATTTCTGTCCTAATGCTTTGGCAACAAGAAAATCATTTTTGGTCAAGTTTAATTGTAAAATATCATCAAATGAGTATTTTTCCTTATTGGGTATTTTGAAGTCGATTGGTTTCCCATCTTTACCGTAAATATTAGAAACCATTTGATCAATACTCACTTTTGTCAAGGGCGTGCGGTCATTTTGTGTTAGATTTTGATACATTAATATTGGGTTCAATCGCTCAGTTTTCAAACAGAATAAATAAATTTCGTCCATAGATGCCTGTTTACCAATAGCCTGAAATATTTTGAGCTTTACAGTGCCAATATTATCATCAATGTGAATTGACTGATTTGTAAATGTAACTGGAATATTGTTGGTTCTAATATTTGTTAGTTCATCTTTACTAAAAATGTCTTTTATTGGATTAAATCTAGGATCACCTTCATTTGCTATGTCTATTATAAATTCATTAAACAATGTGGTTGGATCTGCGATTTCTAAATTAGTTCCCCAAAATACAATAATGCTTTCTATTTTATCCTTACCTATTAATTTATTTATCTTAATTACTGGACTGGACAATGACATTATATATTAATATGTTATTATTTTATATATTTTAACTAGTGTTATTTTACATATAAAATAATATATTATGCTAGATCATACAACGGATTATCTGTAATATCCATGCCGCAGTATGGTTCTGGGTTTTTCTTATAATCGATCGGTATATATATATTTGCCGCTTTTGCGTTCTCTAATAAGAACTTAAAGTTTTGCCAAAAAACCTGTTTATGACCTTCTGACGTGGTCATAATGTGCGATAATTCATGGATTGCTACAAATGTGAGTGTATTAATATCAATCAGCTTGCCTTCATTTTCCTTCTTATTCTTATTCAAGCAAAATGCCAATTTTTCGCCCTTGTTTTCACTATACGCAGTAAATTCGCTCGTTGGTAAGGTCTCTGAAATTTTTGTGGGGTTGAATTTTTGTACTAGTCGCTGTACATCTTCATCATCGGGGTATTTTTTGCCGACATATGCTACTAAATCCTTACAATTTATTGTCACTTTTGCTAACAAATCGGCTGCTATTTGTAACTTTGCGCGTTCTCTGACACAATATTTTTCACCATCCACATCCGATATAATACATTTTAGATTATACGCATCCGATTCATCATAAATTTTAAAACAAATGACTAAAACGAAGCCTAAAATAATATAAAAAAAAATATTATGTTTATCAAAATCAAACATCTATAATATATATAGATTTTACAAAATGCTTATTAATTAAATATTATCCTATATGATATCTAATTAATTTTTATTATTGAATTTATACGTCTCTTAACTTAACAGTTTATTAACTTAATAATAACATTTACTGGGATCCTTGTCCGATCTCCAAAGGAGGTCTCATGAAATCAGGAGTAATGGTACTCTGGTTCCATGGTCCAACCGCTACTTGAGGAATAGTAGGATCGGATCTCAATTGTTGATTGGCATTTCTCAAACTTTGACCCACAGTGTCAATTCCAAGTAGAGCTCCAGCCTTCAAGAAATTAATATTGCCCATCTCACCACCACCAACAGGGTTCAATTGAGCCCATTGACTGTTGGTATCCTTGGGTAGCAACTCAGAAGGATCGCTAGAACTAGTATTGGTACTAGGAGAAGGAGCGGAAGAAGACCCAGCAACAGCGGCAAATGTCTCATTATTAAATTCATTAGCATCAGCTACCCCTTGTGATTGTTGAGACGACGGGGTGTTATTATATGCTTTGTTAGTATTTCCAGTCTGTCCTTCATGACCGCTAGATCCCTTGGACATAAAATAGTTATATAACATATAGAGCACATATAAACCTATAAGGGCAAGAAAAATACCGCCAATACCATAATCATTCCAGAGCTTTTTTAGTGAAACACTCATTATATAAAATTAGGGATAAAATATTTTTTGTAATAATTAATTAATTACATTTAATTAATTATTTGTAGCTTGTAAAATAATAATGTTATAAAGATTCCTAGATGTTTACAAAATACAAAAAATATGGATTATGATTTCATGAATTATTGGGCATCAAAATCAAAATCGCCCTCATCACTTTCATCACTTTCATCACTATCATCTAACAAATATGTATTTTTAATATTCTTTGCTTCTAAATAAGCTGCTATGGCTAATTGTTTTGCTTTTTTTGCTTTATCCTTTGCTTGTTTATAGTTTTCATAATGTACCTGATTAGGTTTTTTTAATGTAATAGTCTCTAAACTATTTACTAAACTAGAATCCAAGTCTACTTCTTTTAAAATATTTGGATCTTCTTTTTCTGTAAAATTAAGATCTTCTATTTCTAAAAATAAATGATTATCATTTTCATTATTTTTATTTAAATCCAGAATATTATTTGGAGTTTTGTAATCGACAACATCTTCTTCCCCCTCTTCCCTTTCATCTTCTTCATCTTCTTCCTTTTCTTTTTCGTCTACATCTTCTCCCTTTGGGAGACTTGAATCTATATCTAAATTGATTGGCGTCATGATGGAATTTATTTTTGGCTCAACTTTATGAAAGGTGGTTGCTGAAGTAAGTTCATCAACTGTATCTTTTATAAAATCATCTAAATCAATTTTTCTATTATTGTTAGATATTTTTTCAAAACTGGCTATATTTGTATTAATTACCGATTGTTTTTTTAATGGTTTCTTAATAAAACATTCATCTAAGAATGGATCAGGACTAACAATCATTGATTGCTTAAGTTCAATTTCTATTTGGAAATTCCTAGATGTAAATTTAATACCTTGTATCTCTATAATTGAAATTATATAGTTAGTAGATGTAATATCTTCTATCTTAATGGTCTCATCAGCCTCATTATAAATTTTAATATTTGGCTTCACATTTACTCTTAAACAATAATATTTCCCAGATTTATAAATTTTAAAAGGTGACGTAAATGCTGTCTCAATATCATCCTTTTCTAACTTTGTTTGAAACCATGCGTCTCCTTTATTATGTATTAATTCCTGACATTTAGACTCTAAATTTTCAATCCAATTAATAAATATAGTATCATTATTGTCAAACATTAAATCTATAAATAATTTCTTACCACTTTTTACAAACCCTTGCTTGGTCAAACATTTGGGTGTTTGTAAATGTAATAATTGGTTACTATTATACATTATTCTAGTAAAATATGATCCACCTGCTAAAGTAGATGGTTGACCTAAATATAATTTAGAAAAATCATAATCCATCGTTGGTTCAATAATATTATCCATATTATTTATCTTATTGGAATAAGAGAAAAATTTAATAATAATAACACGCAAAAAATCTAAAATAATTTTATAATAATCCTATAGAAATAAGAAAAATGAAAGATTCCTTGATGAAACAATGTTTAGACATTTTAAAAACTGAAGATGTTCGAAATGAAATAAAAGTAATATTTTCACCAGTAACCGATTTGATACTATATGAGATATATCCCTATATTTATATAATTATATTTTTGGTAATTTTAATATTTATTTTAATTTTAGCAATACTAGTTATTTTGATTACATTGCTGCGTAATAAGTCATTTATAAAATCAATAATTGATAATCAATAATCGATTAATAATTTTTTCTCATGTCAATATATAATGCCAAAAGGAGGAAGAACTAGAAAACATAGCAGCAGAAAACATAGACAAACCGGTGGAAATGCTCCTGCTAGTGCTTGGGGGTATGTATTAGACACTTTTGGTGACTTGAATACTCAATTAAGTAACGCGCTTACACTTTCAAATAATCAAAATGTCGCAACATTAAATAGTACTCAAGTTGTGCCTATTAAGAATGTGAATGCCAATGAGCCTGCTTCATTAATGCTTAAACAAGCCGGTGGAAGGAAAGGAAAGGGGAAGAAAGGTGGATTTTTAGGCATAGGTGCGATTTTGGAGCAAGCAGTAGTTCCATTTGGATTATTTGGATTACAACAGTCTTATGGTAAGAGTAGACGTGGAAAACAGTCTGGTAGTTTCAAAACAAGACGTCATCATAAATAATAACGTTCAGATATTTATATTTATATGTATAATATAAATATAAAATGGTAAAGGTTAAATATGGTCTAATTGACATAAATATTGATGTAACTAATATTGTATTTAGTAAAATGATTAAACAAAATATTGCTTTTATACCTAAAACTGATAGTAAGAGATCAACGTATTTTACAGACCCAATACCTTATACACTTAAATCAATATTTATTATAAATAAGGAAGGTATAAATACAACATATGATCATTCTAAAAATATATATATAGATACTACAAATTTTATGGTATATACAGATGATGATAAGCCAGAATATATATCAAACATATATATTGATATACCTGCCAAATTAGCTAGTATTCAAAGTCAACTAAAAATAGATTTTGGTTCATTTAGTGAAGAGTTCCCAGAACAAATGATGGCAACGACATATTTAACTGGTGATGAAAAGGTCTTGGAAATTGGAGGCAATGTTGGAAGAAATAGTCTAATCATTGGTTATATTTTAAATCAAAAATATAATTATAATTTTGTCACATTAGAATGTGACGATAGTATATCTAAACAATTAATTCACAATAGAAATAAAAATAATTTAAATTTTTTTATAGAGCCATCGGCATTGTCAAAGCGAAAATTAATCCAAAAGGGATGGGATACGATGGTTAGTGATGAATTATTGCCTGGATATAAAACAGTAAATACTATTACTTTAGATGAATTATATAAAAAATACAACATTGAGTTTGACACACTTGTATTAGATTGTGAGGGAGCATTTTATTATATTTTAATGGATATGCCAGAAATATTACAGAATATAAAATTAATAATAATGGAAAATGATTATAAAGATTTATCTCATAAACAATATGTTGATTCTATTTTAAAGCAAAACAATTTTGTTGTGGATTATAGTGAAAGTGGTGGCTGGGGGGCATGTTATAATAATTTTTTTGAAGTCTGGATTAAATCTGTATAAAACAAAAATAAAGTGTTTATATTTTGCTTTATTTTTGTTTCATTATATTATATTTTAAAATGAGTTTTGAACAACAAATTCAACAATGGGTTACAATTGATAACCAACTGAAGTTATTAAATGACCGGATGAAGGAATTACGTGATAAAAAGACAGTAATAAGTCAAAATATTAATGACCATATTGAAACTAACAATTTATCAAATTCAGCAGTTAAGTTGAGTGATGGGCAAATAAAATTTATAAAGGTTAAGGATACCCAACAACTAACATTTAAATATTTAGAAACATGTTTACATGAAATTATTAAAAATGAGGATCAAGTGACTAAGATCGTAGATTATATAAAAAATAAAAGGGAAGTTAAGTATGTTCCTGAAATAAAGCGATTATATAATAATTAATTTATATCAAAATAATGTATAACAATGGATTTAAAAAGTGCTAATAATGAACTAAGACATAATGAATTAAGACCCGATGAATTAGTATTTTATAAAAATGAGGGTAAATTTATGAGCGGAGGGTATGGTATAAATTCAATGTTTTTAAATGATGATGTAAGTCTAATGAAAACATTCAATTCATTGGAATCTGGGTCTAAATCTGGGTCTATAAAAGATCAATATGGTGGTAAAAAATTTAGTAGTATTTTTGAAAATTTAGCAGTCCCTGCTGGGTTATTTTTTATGAATAATAAACAATCGAGTTTAAATAGTGTAAATAATTATACAAATCACTCAATGTTACCTGATAATATTTTTGATGAATTTATGAATTTTATTGAAGTTGATAATAAAAAAGGTGATAATAAAAATAAAAAAAGCGGGAAAAAGACTACTAAAAAACACACTATTATTTTAAATACTTCTAATAAAAAAACTCGTAAAAGTTTGAAAAATAAGTAAGTATTAACTATAATATTTATAATATTATTTATTATAAATATATTTAAATGCTTGTAAAGACTAATAATCAATCTAACAATATCTATAAAAATAGATTAAGGAGTTATTCTAAAAATCAAGTTGCGATTAATGAAATTGAGACTTTTACTATAAATAAAATAGAAAATGAATTGGAAACTGTTATTAAAAATGAAAATGAAATCGATTCTGATCCATTATGTTTTTTTTGTTTAGAGTTATCCAAAAGTAATAATCTTATAGTTAAGATGAAAAATATAGATTATATATCACATTGTGATTGTAATGGTAATGTTCATCCAACTTGTTTAATTAATTGGTTCATCATATCTAATTCATGTCCAATTTGCCGCGAAGAAATTTTAATAGATTTGGAAGTATTAGATCAAATACAACCTTTTTATAAATACACTATCATAATATCAAAATGTAAACAACAAGTTCGATATTATACTAACAGGTGTTATGCTGCGCTACAAATAGTTACAAAATTTGTGATATTATTATTCTGTGTTAAAACAGTCGTAACTATTATGCTCAGTGTATATGATAATACATTGAATAAAAGTAAATGGTAAATGGTAATAACTATCACTATAATAAATACAATTTATTATATTTTACTCCAATTTGTGTGATTAAATGGCGAGACCAATACACTAGTCAATTTATCCTTCCAATATTTAACCCGATTCTCCATAGCAATATCTTTAAGTGTTTTAGGATAAATTGGCGCGGTTGCCATAATATCCTCTTCTTCTGATGTCATTTGTGGTTTATATCCATAACAGTTTACACCAAATTTTACAGCAGGATTTTGAATAAATCCACCATTTACACCTGGTCTGCCACAATCATTCTCATGACCTTCTATTTTTTGTAAATCCTTCCAGGTTTTTTGTTGAGTTGGAAATAATGCCATTTGCCCATCCGACCAGCCATAATTACACCATTCAGCACCATTATTATAAGAATCTTCAACCTCTTTATAGGTTGCTAATCTAGAACCATATGCGCTACATAGTGCCTTTGCGTCTGGATATACATAGTCATTACCTGGTATATTAAATACTTGGGGGGCTCTAATAATTTCAGGCACTGTTGTTACTGCGTTTGAAGGATCAATTGTAATATCTACCTCAGGAGCACCTGTTAAAATATTCTTGATTTTCGCAATAATATCGACTCCTAAAAAGTATTGAAGACCGTTAATTAGTATTAAAACAAATATTATTGAAAATAATAATATGCTTAATATTTGTGAACCAGATCCAGTATCCGCACTAGAACTTGAGTCTGATCCAAAAATAGAGCCAATACTAGATCCGGATCCGGATCCTGATCCGGATGAAAACAAATTAAATGAGGATCCTGATGAACTACCGGATCCACTTGAGTCTCCTAAAGAAAAAAATATAGATATATACACAACAAGAACAATAACAATAATTAAAATGACACTAGGATTTGATAATATTCCATTTATATAATCATACATATCAGTAGAAACTGTGCCTAAACTTGTGGTAATTGTATTATAAGATCCATCCATTATATTATATATATATAAATCAGTTTTTAATTAACCATCTTTTAAATTAACCATTTTTTAAATAACCATCTTTACACCTTTTCTCAATTAAAACGCCCACAAAGTGGGCGTAAATGAGTGAAGGTAACTGTTGCCATTGCGCATTTGAAATGCGAAATGGTGTAAAAAAGAATCATAGTTATTTATTTTGCTGTCTTTTTCTATAGAAAAAGCAATAAGCCTTTGGCGTAATAATTTGCGTGGCCATTGACACTTCTGATACACTAGTATCATTATAGTGATACCATTTTCCATTGGCGTTTTTTACAAATGATGTATAATGCCCTCCTTGTACTGATCCACTATGATTACAAACTCCATATAAGTCATAAATATACGTATCTTTATTATAACCAATCACATATTTTGATAAATTTAATTCTTCTAAAGGAAAATCAACTAATACTTGATTTTTTCGATTTGCTGAATTAAACCGCTTAATATCAATGACTAATATATTAGGGCAACTCCAAAACATTAGCTTCTTTTTAGCAGACTCCTTTATTCCCGATTTTTCATTGAATACCGCATTATCTCCCTCCATTATCTCTCCATCTACATATAAGTCAAAGCAATCTATTAATGTTGGTGATTTATTTTCTAGAGGAATTGGTAAATCTAAAATAAAATATGGTTCTGGAGTAATACTAATAACATCATCATTAGTCAATGACATGATTTGCGATACTTGGATTCCGTAAAAAATATTCCATATTTCTGAATAATCCTTTGTATACATTTGTTTTATTCTTTCAAGACATACTAGTGCGACCTTGTCTCTATCATTTATGATTTTGCCATGAATGCTCATATTTACTTCTCTCGCAAGGGCATTATGAAAACACTCAACAACAAAAATTAGAAATTCTGGGAGGTCATTTTGAGAATATCCGGTGAACAAATCGCGATCCTTTAATTGTGCTAATTTTTGTACTGTTTTTACGAATTTGTTTGGTGAAACAATACAGTTCTCAGTCCATAAGAGCTGTCTTAATTCATCCCACTCTAAAAGTAACGCAGAGTCGACCTTGTTATTTAATCGTTTTTTATACGTTTCTAAATTCATAAAATCATTCAATTCATAAGTATGTGATAATACTTGCATACATGAATTAAGAAAACATGTATTGCCAAGATTAGTTAATCCGGATAAACCTTTGCCATTATATTTTTCAAAATTTATATTCATTTGTTATACAATTAATAATTAATTATATAACAATATATTTAAACATATTTCATATAATATATTATATTGTATTGTATATGAATCCTAATAATAACTATAATTTGTCGCATGATCAGCGCCGAATGCTAAATATGTATATTAACCAGTATAATCAGGCCAATAATCAAATTAATCATTTATATCAGGTGTTAGATGAAATTCGACATAATATAAATCTCCTTACTAATACTAACATGAATACTAACATGAATTCTAATAGTAATAATGGTAGAAGTCGAAACAGAAATGGTAGAGAAAATAATCATATATTTTATGACTATGACGCTCCGATAAATCCAAATATATATTTGGATAATTTACACGATTATAGACATAATTACAATTCTAGCACTAACACTAGTAATAGTACTAATAGTGCTAATAGTAGATTTAGAAATAGAAGTAATAGTAATAGTAATAGTAATAGTAATAGTAATAGTAATAGTAATAGTAATTGGTCAACTGATATATCTAGTCTTCTTTCTAATTTTTTAAATTCAAATGTACCTGTTAGACCAACTCAACAACAAATAGACTCAGCATCATCGTTAGTTATATATAATGAAATACAAAACCCAAATGCGGAATCATGCGCGATTTCATTGGAACGGTTTAATAGTACTGATATCGTAAGACGGATAAATCATTGTGGTCATATATTTCTTCCAAATGAATTTAATGAATGGTTTCAGGGAAATGTTAGATGTCCTGTATGTAGATTTGATATACGTAATAATGTTGTATCTAGATCAAGTGGAACAACAACATCTTCTATACCTGTTACAACTAGTATCCCTAGTACACCTATAACAAGCAGTATTACTGGAACAACTGGAACAACTGGAACAAATGAAGATATATCAAATATTAATATAATCAGAGATCCACAAACTAACATTATTGACCAGGTTTCATTTGATATTTCGAATAATATGATAACATCTGATCTAATTAGTACGATTTCTAATCGCCTTTTTGAATCATTATTTAATCCAAATAATAATAATAATAATAATGATACCTTTGTGTATGATCCATCTAACAATATATTAATGTATGAGACGATTATTAGACCAAATAATGGCACACAACGTTAAAATAAATATGTAAAACAATATAAAGATATTTATTGTTTAATATATATATATAATGACAAAGCCTACGACTAAGATACCCATGTATAAGACTCAAATGTATAAGAGATCTGGATTTAAATGGTCTGTGAATGAATGTTTGCGTGTTGAAAGAGAATATGATCTACTTAAATTATCAATCCCTGAAATTGCGCTATTACATGAGCGCAGTATTGAGGCTATTATGTATAAGTTAGATAAAGAAGGTATTGCTGATTATAATGAGCTTTATAGTAAACTTAAATCGAATGGGCAGTATTTTCAACAAGATGACGATGAATCTGAACAAGATGAATTGGATGATGATGAGGAATCATATCAAGAGGAATCGGAGGAAGATCAAGAGGAATCGGAGGAATCGGAGGAATCGGAGGAATCGGAGGAAGATCAAGATCAAGAAGAAGAAGAGGATGATACAAATAATAACTACGGTTTAAAGCAACAAGTAAGAATGCTTACTAAACAATTGGCAAATTTGACTTCGATTGTTTACAAGTCGTTGGTTGGAGGCAAGAGTGATCCTAAGGTATCGGCATTCCATTAAAAAATATTATTTATTTTATTATTAAATTAAATTAAATTAAATTAAATTATTATTGTTGTAATAATTTAATAAATTGTATTATTATTTATTTTTTAACCTTTCCAAAGAAATTCATAACACTTTGGTTTCCCTCTTTCGCATTATTAGTTTCTCTCAAATACTTATCAAATATAAGCGCTTTAACTTCCTTATCTCTTAATTTTGCCAATTTTTCTTCATATTTCTTATTATCTTCTATTGTGTGTCTGACTGTTTCGATCTCCTTTTTAAATTTGGAAATCTTAGCACTTTTATTTTGCATTGTCCAAATATCATTCAATACTAATCCAAATAATTGTAATAATGGCTTCATGATTTGATTTGTTATGTAAAACGAGTAATCTAATTGTAAATTATTGTCTTTTATAAAGGTCGGTGTCTCTATTTTCTCACCCTGTAATGCCTTCTTATTTGGATTCACTATGTACACAAATGGTATCCTGTCGCCGGATGTTGGCTTATTTCCCGGCTCTCTTGCGGCTATGCGATCTGCCAATACTTTGTGTGCGATTTGGTGCGGATTTTTGTAAAATGAACGCAGTGATTTTGTAATAATTAGCTTCTCAATTGGTACCGTACTATCTACCAATTCTTGTAAAGAATTATCTACATAATCCAGGGCTTTTTTAATGTCGCGTTCTTTCATTAAAATGTCTATTACACCGCCATATACATCTTTTACAATTGGCGCATTGTCGCGCCTCTTTAACACTATACCCATCTCTTTTCGCTTGCCCTTTTTCGGATCATGTTCATACAAAATACCAACATAGCGCTTCTTTGATAACAGACAAAATGGCAGAAATGTCTTTTCATATTCGAAATCATGAGGTTGCTTCAAGAATTTGGAGACGTTATGACATGCTTCTTTTGCGATTTCAATTGACAATTCTAGAGCCCTTTGACCTATTATTTTTTCACCAGTTTCTTTATCTGTCAAATTTAATGCGAAGAATAATGAGTCAGTGTCACCATATATGCTCTCAGCTTTTGTAGCAACAGTTCCGTATTTTGTGACGACCGTAGCATCACCATAACACTCTTCTACAACGCGCTTCGCATAGGTAAGCAATAATCGTCCAGTTGCCGTCGTGGATGCTGCTATATCAGGTTCATAAAATGTGCTTGTTTTGGCTCCTAGTTGACCATATAAAGAATTTGCGGTCACTTTATAAGCCAATTGGCGCTTGTCTAATACATTTTTAATGAAGTCATCTGTTTCCAATGGGATCAACTTTCTTGTATCCTTTCTGGCTTTTAATAGTTCCTGTAGGATAGATGGCATGATAGCCAATTCTAAAGCATTTGTATTCGTTGAATCGTTATATGGCTGCGCAAAACGACACAATTTGTATCCAGAACGAACCTTTTCAAACCGTGCCTTTACGCTCTTTCGAATATACCTATATGTATCAAATTTTACATCAACATATTCATAACCGGGTAAATTGTCGTATAAATATTTTGTATCTTGATCTTTTACAGAATCCATAGGAATCTTTTGGTCATTCTTTTGGTCAGAATCCATAGGAATCTTTTGTCCCGTTTCCAAAACCAAATTACCAGCCAAATCATATATCTTTGTCCACACTTTGCTACTAGGACACAGATTCTCTGACAACATTGAACTCGGATATAATGACGCAAAGTCTCCAACTGCGATCGGGGTATCCAAATATAGACCACATTTCGGCTCTAGAACAATGGCACCTTCATAACCATCATCTTTGGATCCCTTATTAATAACCGGCATTAAAACATTTTTCTCTCGACATTTCTTTGCTACATAACTCGTCAGCTTAATACCTTGGCCTCTGAAAATCAAGAAACTCATAGGAACACTACATAATTTCGACATTTCAACAAGATCCGTTACTACATCTACCTTCGTAAATAGATGCTGGACTAAATTACAATCCTGGATACAGTATTTTGCGATAATTGCGCGCGATTGTGGCCCTTCATTTGTCATCCGGAAAATATCTTTGGGTGACACATCATCCTTCGCCAAACCCCATTTGACGGCCTTTGCCTTTGGGCTCTCATGCCCTTCTACTTCAAACCATTTCTCCGCCTTATTTACTTGTGTCACGCAAAACTTTGCTCCATCTTTGTAATAATCGGATGAATGATTGATCTCTTCAAAGTGTATGAAACTGTCGGTTTGTAAGCCTGTCATATTAACAGTATAAATGCGCGTCTTACTACTTGTGCCGGATTCTCTATGTTCCAACTTTTCTACATAATCACCGATGAAATGCCCACCTACATAATCCAATTTATATGATGTTAAGTTCTCAGTTCGTCTAAACCAATTCAACATATCGACTTGTAGTCGGCCATTCATTTTAATGATTGACAAATCATATGTGCCAGATGCTAATGTAATACTGCTTTTATCTATCTCTATTTTCTGTGTTTTATAATCGATTGTTGCGCACATTTCGTCCTTGTTTCGCGACAATTTGAGGAATTCTTCAACACAATTTAACTCTTGTGACCTGCGAAACATGAACTCATAATCGAAACTGAATATATTATAACCGATGACTATATCCGGATTTTCTCTTTGGACAAGAGCTGTCCATGCGGTTAGAACCTCCTTCTCTGTATTGTAGGTTTCGATTTGAGAGTTGTCTACTTTACCTTCCAGTGAGTCACATGAATTTAATGCGATACAGTGATTTAAGTAGGGTTCTTTCTCACCATATCGCACAAAGGTAGAACCGATAAATGTCACTTTGTCACCTTCTAAAGGTGGGAAATTGTTACGTAATGATAAGATTAGCTCTGTGATTTTATTTTCTCTGTCAAATTTCTTGTCGCATAATATGTCCGCAATTGTGGATTGCTTGTTTTTATATGCTTCTGGCTTAAAGCCTGATCCGATTTTATAATACTTGGGTTCTTCATCTTCTTCTGGAATATCTCCAGAATCAGAGTCAGCATCAGAATCATTATCTCCCTTATCATCATCTTCCTTATCCTTGTCTTTGTCTTTAATTAGAAACGCCTTATTCGCATTTTCAAATAATGATTCTATTAAATGTTCTTCATTATTAGTGTCTCTGTCTCTAATCTTTGTTTTCAACCAGTCTTCAGTTTTTATCTCTAACTCAGCAAGAGTCAATGGTTTATTGGTATATTTGGGATACACCAGATCTATTTGCGGCATTGGATTTGCCGATTGATTAAATGCGGTTTTTATCATATTAGATAAGATTGTCTTACATGCTTCAGTAGTAAATTCTGTAGCCGATTTCGCAAAATAATCAACAATATTTGTTGCTAATTTTTTATACGATTTGATTGGTACTGGAAAGTCACCATGACTGCTACTAGCCTCAATATCAAAACTCATGATCTTATAAGGCACACGGGATTCCTTGTCATTCAATGGAATAATATTTTTGTATCCAATCACATATTCAAAATCGCAACTAGTAGTCTTATTAGATCCCTTGATTTCAATTGTCTTTTTACAAGGCAGCGCAATCCAACCAGATGGACTGATTTCACGCAAATGGAAGAACCTGAGAAGTGGCGGAATATTGGCTTCATATAACTCCACATGACAGTCCTTGAACCACAATCCTTGCGGCAACAAGATGCGCTCTTTTTCACCATCGTCATTGATTGAATCCTTGTACCAGAAATTCTTGACCTTATTATAAGCAGGCACATTGGCAAACTTGATCATAATGAATCGGTGTAATTTTCCGGCATCAAATTCATATAATTTTTTGCGCTCAATAAGCTTACATTCTGTAATCGAATTCTCGTAATATTTTCCGACCTTTGCTTTCAAATGGTTTACAAATTGCTCCTTTGTATTCTTAGACCAGGTGTCACCGACCTTCAAGTAGAAGAATGGCTGATAGTCTTCGACCAGGATTGATGCTTTTTCGCCTTGCTCATTGATGCCAAACATTTGGATTGAAAATGTGGATTTGTCTCGATTGAATGAACTCATGCCATCTTCATCCTCCTCATCATCTTTATGACCCTTGCTATTGAATGAGTTGAATTCAAATAATTTAAATGTTCTATCTAATACGATTGGTGATGCCATTTTGATTTAGTATATTTTATAATTACATTCTATAGTTATTTTTAATTCAATTTTTATTGGTTCTATTTATTATTTTTATTTGAAATAATAAATAACTAATTGATTCTACGTTATAGCGAGAATTTCATATATAACTGATCGCCAACCTTTTTCATCATTCGTTTGGTTCTTGGTTTTCTTGGGTTATTGTTTTTTGTTGATTTTGGTCTTTTGCTTTTTGTTTTTTTGCCGCCGGTATGTGGGGTATCTAAGATTGGTTTATTTAAGCTTGGTTTATTTAAGCTTGGTTTATTTAAGCTATTTAAACTAGCTATGTTGTTTGTTGTGGCTGGTAAATTATTGTCAGTTGTGCTAGCAGTGCTAGAAATGCTATCTCTATCACCAGACCCCCCTCCTTCGGAACTGCCTCCTTCTGAATCCCCTTTAATAAGCATCTTAAAAGCCTCAGCAGCAGTGTTAACAGCCTTGGCGCCGTCTACAGCTGCTTGAGAAAAAAGTATCTCAGATTTTTGGGGAGCTTTTTGTATCTTTAAATTAACTGTTTCAAGAACTTCAGTGGCTTTTGGATATAAACTGCTAGAAAAACTTACACCCACTACTAGACCTCCAATTATAAGACTACTAACAACAACACCAAGATAAATTGGTATAGATAATGTCATGGCCACGTATTCACTCATATTTTTATTTACTATATATTACACATATTAAAAATATCCATTTACATTTTTCGATGTCTTAATTTACGCCGAGAATTCTGCCGATTTCTTTTATTAGAATGACTCTTCTTAAAATGTCTCCGCTTCTTAGAACCTTTATTCCTTAAATGTCTCCTCTTATGAGTTCCCCTTTTATTATCTTTATTTGTATGTGAAATTCGGTTATAAACATCTATATTACTTGTCGTCGACTCCATATCATTAATGTTATTCTCAACCCAATTAATAAAACTATCCGCATTACGTGTCTTATTTGGAATTATCGCATCTTCAAAATTCTCTATTTTATCACCTTTTTTCGAAACATAAATAATGGTCGGAAACCCTTCTGGTTGCTTAATTTTTTTAATTAGATGTGAATAATCTTTGTTAACATCAACAATAACCAATTTATTATTTTTTAAATATGGTTGCTCTAAAGTTTTATGAAAATCAGCCCATTCAGGACGAACTGCGTTACACGGTCCACATCCTTCCATATAAATAAGCATAAATACATCAAACCCATTGTCTATATAGTCATTAATTTTATTAGCAGCCACCTCATCATTAGCATGTAATACAATCATTGTTTTATATAATATATTATATTATATTATATACAAATAAATATACAAATAAAACCAATAAAAACAATAAATAACTCTTGTAATGATAAATATTATGTTAATTATATATATATTCTATGTCAGCAAGTAATACTATATTAATAATATTAATCATAATTGTATTTTTAGGTAGTTTGTACTTTTATCTAAATACTGATATTTCTAAATTATATGTTAAAGAAGGTTTAACAACTATGAATGGCGATCAACGCTGTCCTAACATCTTGATACAAAAGGGCCCCAAATATTACCTATACAACTCCAATGTTGCGCAAGTTCCTGGTGTCAATCCGATTGAATTCAACAATTTAGAAGAGTATACCGAATTCCTTGATTGGCAACGCGGAGCCGGAATTCGTTGCCCAGTTTTGTATGTCCAAAACACATATGACATCCAAGGCAATCGCGTATATAAAGTGAGACCAAGTACTAGTGAGCCCCAAGGTGGACTGCCTCCAACTACACCAGTTCCATTACCACTTAAATTTACGCAACTAGTAGATGCCACGCGATCGGATGGTGTTTATAACAAGAATGGATACCCAGCGTTTGATCAATCGTCCTATTATGTCGGCGCGACAACACCTTTAGACCAAATAAAGAATTCGGATGCGAATATGTTGTATAGTGATAACGCGATGGATCCTAATTGGGGTGGCAGCGAATACACTCAGGCTTTAGTAGATTCTAAATATTATAAAGGGAATGAAGTTAATATTAGGATTGCTTAAATTGTAATTTAATGTTTGCTCAAATATTCAGCAATACTATTCAAAGCCACTTTGGATTGAGTTAATGTATTTAAATCTGCTAATTTTTTAATAATCACAGCATCGCTCGCAGATAAATCTATATCAGTCGCCAATAATACACTTTGATTATCGCGATACTTATCTAGCTCTACAATCATTAGTCCATATGTATCATTGTATTCTGGATGATCTAATAATAATTTGTTTCCCAATGCCTCATTTGAGGCTTTTAATTTCTCTAAATGTTTTACAGCATTGCCTGCTAGATTTGATGTAGGGTCTTCTTTTGATGAATTTTTATCCATGGTTTCTAATCCTTCGGTCATTCTGCTCTTGTTAAAAACATAACTATTTAAAATTAACATAATTAATATGACGGCAAAAACGCCTAAATATATAAAATATTCCTCCTTCATTTATATATATTAGTTTTTATTTCCTAGATATTTTACAATAGTCGCAATTGCTGTTTTACTGATTTTTCGTAATTTTCCATTGACATCTGTTGTACTAATGCCATTTAAACAGTCGGGATTGTCTTGAATACATTTAACCAGATTTGGTAAGTTTTTAAATTTCTCCATAATTGTTAGAGCAGTTACTGAACTAATGCCTGGGATCTGACATAACATGATTTCACCGATGTTGTCTTCTGTGATATTGTCTTTCTTAACTTTCTTAATTACCGAACAATAATCTTTCGAAGAAATTACTGCTTCGTTTGCGCTTATTATTGATTCACCTTCTATTACTGCTCCGCTTGTGCTTATTATTGATTCTCCTTCTATTACTGCTACTTCGTTTGCGTTTGCGTTTGTATCTATACTAACAACTTTTTGTAAAGGGTGTACACCTTTTCTCATTTGTAACGCCGATTCGTCGGCGACAAATGAGTTAAAGGTAACGTTGCCATTTGGCATTTTCAATGCGGAATGGTGTAAAAAATAAGGTTGTTTATTAAGATCTTTCCCGATTTTATACGCCATATTACATATAATGAATGCGGTCTCATCCATGTTTATGGATCTCATTAGAGAAAACCCTTTGTAATAGTTTATCGAAAACATTGCCGAATAAAGTATCTGTTTATCGATGCGTTCCTTAAATGAATTGAATTTTGCTAAATCACCTTCAATTAAATAGACTATATTGTGATTATGGTGCGGCAGCCCATTTAGTCGATACGATTGCTCATCATAGCGACCATCTTTTATACTCGAGGCCAAATCAGATAACGATTTGCGTTCCACGATTATGTTATCTATTTGGCCATTATTAATAATAATATCGCCTAAAGGCAATGGTTCGACTACAATTTTTAAGTCTTTAAATGCCGGCACAGCTTCCAACAACATAGTACATATTTTCAATAATTCGCGTTCTCTTGTGTCAATCTTTATGATCATTATAATAATTTAATAAGAATCTTATTAAATTATTTTTTGGCAATATTATTAAATACTAAATTATACATGTTAAATCAGTATTAATTTTAATATCGTCTAATAGCTCTCAATGCGCTTTGAGAACCGTTAGTATAATTACCTGTACAAACCAAGCCAAATTGGGTATTTGTGGCGCCGATCAGATTAGGATTAGACGACACAAACGCTCCAACTGTAGGTGCTAGACCCCCTTTTTTGCTGCCGCCGCAAACATTTGTTCTGTTGACAAGAGATGAAATATTGCGAACTACTTTAGGACCGTTTGACAAAACCATGGTATATAATAGAAAAACATTTTATTTTATTTTATAAAAAATACAAAATTTCTAGTCTAAATATTTGAAAATAAACCCACCCGCAGTTTTTTGATGATTATATAAAACTTCCTTAATTGATTTTATACCCAATTCTTTGGCGGCTTCTACAATGGATCCAAATTCCTTAATTTTATTCATTTCTAAATCATATTGTCCAATTTTTCTTGTATAATATTTAATAAATCCTGATTTATGATTATGTATATTATTTCCCTTAATAGTTGTCCATTCTAAATTGGCAGCCGAATTGTTTAATTTATTCCCATCAATGTGATTAACTACATTATATATTTCTGGTTCTAAATTGGCAACAAATGTCGACGCAATTATCCTATGTAACGCATATTTATGTATATCTACTCTAACAAATATATAACCAGTATGGTGTGGTTTGTATTTTTCCATTATTATTCCCTTGTAGTTCTTAAATCTTCCTAAATTAGAAACAAAATAAGTCTCATATGTTAGTCCATTAATTGTAAAAGGCTTCCATAATTCATTATCTAAATCAGTATATTCATAGACAGCCCATTTATAGCCAAATGCTGATTTATATATTACAAAACAGCTTAAACAGTTGATACCATATTATAGTAACAATATAATGACAACTGACGCGAAATTAGACGACGACATTATCAGGACCGAAGATGGTCTAATTTTCAACCCATATAATCCATTGAATACTGAGATTACATTGAGCGATGTTCAATCTATTCTCACACGATATGGTCTGCCGACCAAAGTCCACAATATGGAGTTCTATCGCCGCGCATTCGTACACCGATCTTACACAAAGAGGCCACAATTTGAGAATATTCAGCAGAATATTACGATTGTAGAGAGACCGGCAGATTGTTTGCCTCTAAGTAGTAAGTCAAATGAGCGTCTGGAGTATATTGGGGATGGTGTGCTAGAACTGACGACAAAATATGAATTGTATCGCCGCTTTCCTAAAGAAGATGAGGGTTTCATGACGGAGAAGAAGATCGCTATTGTAAAGAATGAGAATATTGGCAAAATTGCTTACGAGATGGGATTACATAAATGGTTAATTATTTCCAGGAACGCAGAGGAGAAGAAGATCAGAACCAATTTGAAGAAACTTGGCTGCCTTTTTGAGGCATTTGTCGGCGCATTGTTTCACGATTATAATAAGATGGGCATCAAGGATGAAGATGGATGGTTTAATAATTTCTTTTCTTGTGGCCCGGGGTTTCAAATGGCACAGAAATTTATTGAGAGTGTATTTAAGAAACACGTGAATTGGATAGAATTAATTCAAAATGACGATAATTACAAGAATATTCTTCAAGTTAAAATCCAGAAGGAATTCAAAGTGACGCCACATTATGTGGAGATAGGACATGATTTGGAAGAAGGATATAAGATGGGGGTATATTTGTGCTTGGGACAACAGATACATAATACAAGGACTAATGATGCGATTAATATTACAGATATTAAAACATTCAAAGCTATTCAAGAACAATATTCCAAATATGGAAAGATATTTGTGTTTATGGGTGAGGGGCAACATAAAATTAAAAGAAAAGCTGAACAAATCGCTTGTATGGAAGCGATAAATTTTATAAAAATCAATAATGATATTGGTATTGAAGGCGAACTAACAGTAAATGGTGTAAATAACAGGATTTATAATGATGATAGTGACGATAGTGAATAAATTGTGGCAAATGTGTAAAAATTTATATATTGAAATTATATAGTGATGAGTACTTTAGAAACATTAAAGGGAATGCTTAGAAAAAAAGAAAATGTTAGTGGGAATGAAGGGATGCGGGTTGTTCTTTTGGGTGAGAATCAAATGGGTGAGAATCAAATGGGTGAGAATCTAGAACCATCTTTAAAAATAACAATGGGGAATGAAACTGATCGTGGTAAAATAGCATTAGATACGTTGGCAGAAATGAGGAAACATAAAATGATCCATGTTTCTGCCAAATTTGCTCAACCCAAAGTCACTATTATGGAAACCCAATCCGCCGCTTTTGAACCTAAGATATCAAATATTTCAAAACTTAAAGGTAAGGTTGGGCTACGAGAAGAGCTTGAAACCAAACACGAATTATTGCCCGATGGTGGTCCTAGATTAGAAGACGAAAATAGAGAAGTCGCTGCTGCTAAACCAAGAACACGAATTGTTACGAAACGGATGCCAATAAATGTGATTCCTTTGGGACCTGAAGCAAATATTACAATTGGCAGCACTGCTTTATTAAAGCGCCTACCACCACCACCTGAATATGTAGTTGCCGCTTCTAGTTATTATATGAATAATCGCGAAATATTTGTTAATTATGTTAATGATCTTTTTAATGAATATAAAGAAGATTTACAAGACGTTAGTAAAAATATTTCATGCGAAGATATTGGCAAAGATACAGGCGAAATTGGATTACTAACTCATCAAAAAATTGTACGTGATTATATTAATTTATATACACCATATAGGGGTCTATTATTATTTCATGGATTAGGGTCTGGTAAGACATGTAGTTCAATTGCGATTGCTGAGGGTATTAAAAGTGGCGGCAAACAAGTCATTATAATGACTCCGGCATCGCTGAGGCGCAATTATTTAGAAGAAATCAAGAAATGCGGTGACCTAATTTATCGAAAAAATCAATTTTGGGAATGGATTTCAATACAAGATCATCCCGAGTATACAAATGTATTATCATCCGCATTAGGATTCCAAACGATTGACTATATAAGCAGAAAAAGGGGTGCTTGGTTAACAAATGTTACAAAGCCTAGTAATTATAATCAATTGTCTACTACTGACAAGAAGAATTTGAATGACCAATTAGATGAAATGATACGTCAAAAATATCGATTTATAAATTATAATGGGTTACGCAGAAATAGTTTTAAAATGATGACTTCTGATTTCAAAAATAATATATTTGACAATTCTATTGTAATTATTGATGAGGCGCATAATTTGATTAGTCGAATTGTAAACAAAATAAATAAAAAGACCAAATTTGTTCAAAGAAACAAGAATGATACGAATACATTGGCGGCTGAACCGTTGGCAATACAAATTTACGACTATTTAATGCGCGCAGATAATTGCCGTGTTGTGCTTCTAACTGGCACTCCCATTATTAACTATCCAAATGAAATTGGCGTGCTATTTAATATTTTGAGAGGATATATAAAAACCTGGCATTTACCTTTAAATATTGAGGGGGATCAACGGCTGTCTAAAGATGCCATTATGAGTATTTTAGCTGATAATAAAAGTATGGATTATATGGATTACAATCAGAGTTCAAAAACACTAACTGTAACTAGAAACCCATTTGGATTTGACAATATTAGTGGACGCAATGGATATCAAGGTGTAAATAATGAAAAACAAGAAAATAGGAATGACCGTGGTATAATGAATGACCGTGGTATAATGAATGACCGTGGTATAATGAATGACCGTGGTATAATGAATGACCGTGGTATAATGAATGACTCTGATTTTTTGAGAGCTATTGAAATGAAATTAAGCAGGAATAATATTAATATTAACAAAACTGGTATTAGAACTGAAGTATATACGGCATTACCAGACACATTGGATGAGTTTAATAATATTTTTATTGATAAGAGTACTGGTAATGTTATAAATATTGAAAAGTTCAAAAAGCGCATAATAGGACTTACGTCATATTTTAGAAGCGCACAAGAAGATCTTTTGCCTCGATATGATAAGAACTTTGATAAACATATTGTATATATTCCAATGAGCGATTATCAGTTTAATAAATATGAAGAATATCGTCATGAAGAAAGAAAATCGGAAAAATCTGGTAAAAAAACGGCTGATGTTGTTGATCAAAATGGAACATTTAAGGAGCCATCATCTACATATCGTATATTTTCTCGTTTAGTATGTAATTTTGCGATGCCTACACCGCCAGGTCGTCCTATTCCAAAGTTTTATAGAAAGGAAAATGTTATATTAAACACATTGGGTCCAGAAGGAAATGTAGAAGGTACAAAAATATTACATCCGGGGAAAGAGAAAGAGAAAGAGAAAAAGAAGGAGAAGGAGAAAGAGAAAGAAAAGGTTGATATAATACCATCTGTCATAGATAAAAAGGCTGAGGCAAAGGATAAAAAAGCACTAGACGCAATAAAAAAGGCATTAGAAAAAGCAGATGCTGATGCTAGAAAGGAATTGGAAAAGGAGCAAAAGGTTTTACAGAAGGCCGAAGAAAAAGCAGAGAAGGAACGCATTAAGGCAGCAGAGAAAGATCAAAAAGTTTTACAGAAGGCTGAAGAAAAAGCAGAGAAAGAACGCATTAAGGCTTTAAAAAAGGCGGCGAAGGGCGGTGATGGTTCATCAGATGATGAAGAAGAATCGGATGATGAAGAAGAATCAGATGATGAAGAAGAATCAGATGATGAAGAAGAATCAGATGATGAAGAAGAATCGGATGATGAAGAAGAATCAGATGATGAAGAAGAATCGGATGATGAAGAAGAATCAAGAGGAGGAATGGGGAAAGGCAAAACCGCGTCTTTAGCCGTAGCAGCTGCTGTAGCCGACGTAAACTTAGAAGAAGGTTCGAGTGAAACAAACCAATTCGACGATTTGTTGAATGACCCAAGACGCGAGGATGATGTTATTGAAATTGAAGGTATAAGGGATGTTGATGCGCAAGATAGAGATATTGATGAATTAGAAGGCGACGAATTATTAGATGCTCTAGGTGATTCCGATTATAAAACAGCAATTGCCCAAGCATATGCCGTGATAAAGAAATATAAATCAGAATATTTGTCTCCTGAAAAATTAGAAATGTACAGTCCTAAATTCCTAAGCATGTTGGATAACATTGACAGTCCAGAGCACCGTGGCCTTCATCTAGTATATAGTCAGTTCAGATCCATGGAAGGTATTGGTATATTCGCGCTTGTTCTAGAAGCCAATGGATACGCGCATTTTAAAATAAGGAAGACCGGTTTGGATAGTTGGGAAATAAATATGAGCGAAGAGGAAATGGGTAAACCAACTTATGCTTTATACACTGGAACTGAAGATGCTGAAGAGAGGGAGATTCTGCGTAATATTTATAACGGATCATGGGATAATATTCCAAATAATATTGCTCAGCAATTAAGACGCAAGAGTGCCAATAATAATCTAGGTGAAATTGTAAAGGTGCTAATGATTACGTCTGCTGGATCTGAAGGCATCAATTTGCGGAATACTCGTTATGTTCATATTATGGAGCCTTATTGGCATCCAGTGCGTACAGAGCAGGTAATTGGTCGAGCCAGACGTATTTGTAGTCACAAAGATTTACCACATGAACTCCAAACGGTAGAGGTATTTATTTATATCATGGTTTTTACAACAAAGCAGTTAGATAGTGAAAACGCAATTGAATTGCGAATTAAAACACAAGATAGAGGCAAAATAGCACCCTATCCAATTCAAACATCTGACGAGAAATTATATGAAATATCGAGTATTAAGGAGCGATTATCCAGTCAGATTTTAACTGGTATTAAGGAAGCATCGATTGATTGCGCTACATATACAAAATCAAATACAAAGGAGGGATTGGTTTGTTTATCATTTGGTCAGCCGACGACTTCTGATTTTTCATATAATCCGGACATTTTTAAGGATCAAAATGATACAACTGCGGCGATTAATCGTATTACAATTGACTGGAAAGCCCGGCCATTTACCGACAAACATGGCAAACAATATATATTGCGAGTTGACACTAATCAAGTTTATGATTATGATAGTGTTTTGGAAGCGCAAAGAAAGCCTGGATTCCCGCCATTGTTGTTAGGCAAATTGGTGAAGAATCGGGATGGCAATTTGGAAATTGTTCGGGATAAGTATTAAAATAAATAGTTCTTGTTTAATTAAATAATAATAGTAAATTATTTAATTAATATATATTTTATTCATTTTTCCATTATTTGCTTTACATTGGTAGCCATTTGATCCATCATTGTAAATAATGTGTCTATTTTGATATTAAGATTATTTATTTGGGTTTGTATGCTTTGATCTTGTGATTGAGTTTGATCTTGCGATTGCTGAGGTAGAGATAGAGGTATTTTCTTCAATTTATTGAATATATTTGTTGGAATATTTGTTGTAGATTGTAATGGTAACTCGTCACTAAATTCTTCAATATTCATTGTTATATTATTACCTTCATTAAATGACACTTTTTTTGGTAAAGAATTAATATTTACATATTTATGTTTTCGCTGATTCAAATCATTACTATTACTATTATCATTTTGCTGTTGTTTATCAGATCTTAGAGAAGTCTCATTTGATGTTAACCATTCTTCTGAATTATTTGTAAATGTATTTGTATTTAAATTTGTTTGTATTTGATCAATGTCGAATTTTCGTTTAGCAACTGTCTCAGCAATAAGTGCTTCCATTTCCATAATTTTACTATTATCAGTTTTATCTGAAAAATCTAATTCTTTGGGCTTCTTTATATTTACTAAATTATCAAAATCACTGCGCCGCTGATTTACTTGTTTTTCGAAATCAGTTTGTCTGGCACTATGTATATCTTCAACTTTATATGGCTCATCATTCATTATCTCGTCACTTATATTTATTAGTTTCATTTGTTGCTGCTCTTGATCTTGTTTTAAATTTGGAAATAGTCTATTTACTGCCGTTATTATTTGACTCAGAAATAACTTATTTAAATTCATTAGTCCTGAACTAGGATTCGCTTTTGATATAAATAAATTTATATTACTTTCAAATACGGTTTTTACATTAGTCATGATTACTTTATTGTCTAAATTTACATTTAATTCGTCTAATAACACTTCCCAAAGCATATCAATGTTTTTTTTTGATGTAAATTGTTGTAAATTGTTCATTGTATTTATAATAACATAATAACAGATTTTTATGTTATTATTTTACTTATTCTATTTTATATTTTATATTTTATATTTTATATTTTATATTTTATATTTTATATTTTATATTTTATATTTTATATTTTATATTTTTATAAATTTTCATTATAAAATACCTTTCTAAATTTCTCCATATATTCATCTTTTAAAACATGTGTCTTTAAATAATGTCCTGTAATTTTGTCTTCTAACATATGTATTATAAAAAATAATGAATAAATCCCACATTCGGTGTTATGATATTGATGTTCAATTGGATAGTTTTGATCAAATGTAAAATTAATTGGATTTGTATTTAATGCGCGACCTTGTTCTGTAACAGTGTTTACAAATTTCATTATTTGTTTTGGTATTTTATTTCCAGCGCTATCAAAGAAAAAGATAGTGCCCTTTTTAATATTAATAAACAATGAAATCCAATGCTCACCGCCTTTGTTATGAGGATCCGTGTTAAATATTACTCCTATTTTACTCTTGCCTTTTTTAATTTGTTCTTCCAAATTAAAATGACATAATTCGTCCCAAACGCACTCCCCATATAATTTATGCGTGTCATAATCAATTGGAGATGGCCCCATAAAATCAAAACATTTATATGTCTTCTCATATTGATTCATTACTTCGATAATATCTAAACTAGATAACCATTCATTTGGATTCTTTTTCCATTCATTTGGAGAAACTGGCGAAAATGAATCTAATAATTCTTTCTCCATTTTAGTACCTTTTGTCATTTGGCGGATCCAGCATGACTCTTTATTACAAATATTAGCATAGTAATTTTTAAGCATGTCCCATATTTCTTTGGAATCATTTGTATTAATTGGTTTGTCTGGATGTCTCGCATTCCACATATCTCTTAGTTTTTGTAAATCGGCGTCAGTATAACATGTATATTCCTTTACTTCATTTTTACCCTTTGGACTACAATTTAACTTTACAAATGGCTTAATATTGGAAACAGATTTAAGATCCTTTTTATTTTTATTTTTATTTTTATTATGTTTATTGTTCTTACTTCTATGTTTTCTTCGTGTATATTTTGAATTTTTATTTTGTATTCTTTTTGTCCTCATATAAATTAGTAAGATTTTTCTTTTCTGAATTTTTATAATTTGAATTGGGACTTAATATAACATCCTTTCTATTATTCGTTTTATCATTCTTTCTATCATCCTTTTTACCTTGAATAATTTGATTTTGTTTGTAGTTATATCGCACTTTAGTAAACCAGTCTAATGGAAGTTGGTGTATGTCATCAACTCCGGTTGAATGAACTGTCTTATTTGTTTTTTTAAACACCTTTTGTGGTTTTAGGATTTCTTCTTCCTCTTCTTCCTCCTCTTCTTCTTCTTCTTCCTCTTCTTCTCCCTCTTCATCATCTTCTCCTTTTGGATAGTCTTCTTCTTCGTCTTCTTCTAGACTCATATCTCCAGTTGGGTCTTCTTCTTCTACCTTTGGGTTTTCTTCAATTAAATTACTATTTTGTGCCTGTAATTTCAAATAGTAAATACTTTTATCTATAAAATATGAAAAACTATTTCTAACATCTTGTAATAAATCATCAGGAAAGTCATCATTCATCATTTTTGTAAATAATTCATTAATTTGATCTCTATAAATGTCTTTATCGACCTTTAATGTGTCGGTTTCTTTTTGTTTAATATGCTTATTTAATTTATGTAATTGCTGTTTGCTAATTAAAAAATTCAAGGTTATTTGATTTACTAGATCATCTGACATTATTGTTTATGTACATTAAGATGTTAATTTATTATTTATTTATATAACGAATTAACAATTTTATATTTATATTTTTATTTATTTTTTGGGTTGTGATTGTTTATTTTGAGTATTAGTTACAGGATTATTACTTGGTTTAGGTGTCGGTGTCTGAGCTATCGTCGTAGGTTGTGTTAGATCCTTCACCTGTTGTCTTGTCGCATTGTTAAATAAGCCAAATCCAATTACAGTCGGATTCGGGTTCGGGTTAAACATGTTAAACTTCTCATTCTTAAATAGATCCGGAAATGGTTGCGCAATTTGTTTGTTATTTTTCCAATTTAACGTATATAAATCACTTTGACTAGATGGTACATAAAATGACTGATCGCATTCTTGAATCGCATAAATTTGACCTCTTAGATCAGATTCATTGTTTATATTTGATGAGAATCCAGACCATGGACCAAAATCATTCCCAGGATTAAATGTATGGGATGGGTTATATGTTGACTCTTGTTTTAATGGCACATTAATCTGTTTTCTTAAATCAATCACTGGCAATGTGGCATATTTTGTAGACACAGATCGAGCATCCAAATAAGGTTGTAACGGCTGACTGGGAATATTACGACTATATGACCTATAATTCATTATATTAGCTTTATGCGATGCGGATCCATCATTAAAATCAAGTTCATTCATTATTTATATATTTATATATTTAAATTTAAAATTTTATTTATTATTCTTTATTTATTATTCCTCATTTATTATTCTTTATTTATTCGTTAAATATATAATCATGATTTTTTCAAAAGACCTACATACATTTCAAGAACAAATGTTTGATTTAGCTACAATCATAACATTTGCGCTATATTTTGTAATAGCATTAGGCTTTTCTATACAGGCGCCTGAATACTTAAATAAACTACAAAATTATGTTAAATTATATGTAGGTTTTTTTCTAATATGGCGTTTCAATCCATTTAGACGTGTTCGTTTTACTAGATTGGATGCTAAGATCGCATTTAATGCCGGTATATTTTTACTAACAACAACCGCCTTTGATAGTCTCGTAATTAGTTATCTAAATGAAATCAGACGTTTTTTTTAATGTCTTATTTTTACCCTTTATAGCACGCTTTGTAACATGCTTTGTAGACGCATTGCGTCTGTTAAAAAACACCTGAAGATGGTGTAGTATTTTCTTCGATATTATTCGGTCTACTAAAAGCTCTTTATGATCCTTCTCTACATATAAGTAGGAATATCGTTTCATAAATGCTAAAATATCAGCCTTCATGGATGTAGGATCGGCCTCCTGTATTATCCGACTACTGATAAACCGATCTATAATAGTGCCGAATGGTAGATTATGTTCATACGCTTTTATATTTATATAATATATTTTGTCGTTTTTCATACCAGGATGATAGATATCATCTAAGAAACATATATCAGTGTGTTCGGGAATTTTAGTACATTTCATTAAATCCGAATGTGTTTTCATATTTGTAGTCCGACAGAGTTCAACTTGTTTGCCCTTTACCTTGTATGCGGCAATTATCTGATCAAATAATTTGTAATTTATTTTGTTTTCGAAATATGTTTTTATTTGAACTGACCACTCATATGGTCCCTGATTATTCGTGTAAATCATGAGTTTATAACAATGTTTTGCGCGTTTTTTATGCTTTAAATAGGTTAGAATATTTATAATATTTGGTCTCAAAAATTCGGGATATAAATCTAATGTTTTATCAAAGAATTCCTGATTTACAATAAAATCTATATGTCTATTTTTAATATAGCCTTTTAAAGCATCCCAAAACATTCCAAATTCAGAGAAATATCCTAGTGTTTCATCTAAATCAAATACAACTATTTTAGGATTACAAGTCATTATATATAAATGGTATAATATATAAGCATATATTAATAATTCAAAATTAAAATATTTGTTATTATTAATAGATTAATAGATTAATGTCTAATGAACTAACAAATAAAGATTATATAGATATATTGACCTTTTATAAAATAAATATCCCCAAATCAAAACGTTTAATTAAGAAGCACGCAGAAAATATTATGTCTGACAAATTGTGTAAATGTATAAAATCAGTTAAATCCAAAAATACTAAGAACATGAATAAATATTCCGAAGGAAGATCAATTGGTATATGTACTAAAACTATTTTTAATAAAAAGGGATTTACTCGTGGGAAATTTAAATGTTTGAAAAATAAGACAGTTAAATTTAGACGTACTAACAAAAAATAGAATATATTGATTATTGATTATTTATTACTAATATTATTATTAATATTAATAATAGTAATAATTTAAATTATTTTGGTTTATATAATGATGAAAAATAATAATAAGGGAAAGGAGAAGGATAAGGGAATATCGAATTATTATGATGTAATAATTATTGGTTCTGGTATTGCCGGCCTATACAGCGCATTTAACATAAAAAATATGTCACCCAACACATCATTCATGGTACTAGAAAAATACAAGAAACAATGGATTGGTGGTCGGATCAATAATGAGGAATTTTATGGTACTACTGTGGTTACGGGTGCCGGCATTGGTCGCAAAGAGAAAGATCATTTGTTAGTTGATCTTCTTGAAAGATTGAATATAACATATACTGATTTTTCAATGAATGTGAAATATATTATAAAGGAAGCAGTTCCGGCTAATATTAATGCCATTATTAGGGATCTTAAAAAGAAATATAATAACCAGTCTGGACCATCTATGACATTCAAACAGTTCGCTAAGGCGAATTTGGATAACAAGACATATAATAATCTTATTGTTACTACTGGATACACGGATTACGAGAATGAAGATGTTTATCAGACACTTTATAAGTATGGTATGGATGATAATTCGACTGGATGGACCGGGTTAGACATTCCTTGGCATCAATTAATCCAAAAGTTAGTTCACACAATTGGATCACAGTATGTTAGATCATCTAACAATGTTATAAAAATAGAGAAATTAAGCGATAAACCTTGTTTATTTGAACTGACTACTGAAAAAGGCGAAAGATATCATTGTAATAAGGTCATTATTGCTACAACTATTACTAGTATACATAAACTGCTGCCGCAATACAAAATATATAATCAAATAAAATCACAACCATTTTTGCGATTGTATGCGAAATTCCCAAAAGCATCGGCTGAAATTATGAGGCAATTGGTGCCTACTTATACAGTTGTAAGTGGGTATTTACAAAAGATTATTCCCATGTCTTTGGAAAAAGGGGTGTATATGATTGCGTATTCTGATAATAAGAATGCTGATGCTTTAAAGGATCATTTGGAAAATACAATGGTGAATCGCGAATTCTTCTGTAATATATTGGAAAAAACATTGAATCTGCCAGAGCAT